>Ga0207657_10000073_pt1 | contig 93299 bp, 104 predicted proteins | sample KBSC33metaG_FD_184316 | JGI IMG/M metagenome (GOLD analysis project Ga0207657, IMG submission 184316) | Corn rhizosphere microbial communities from Kellogg Biological Station, Michigan, USA - KBS C3-3 metaG (SPAdes) (version 2) | ecosystem: Host-associated > Plants > Roots > Rhizosphere > Soil...
GGCCTCACCCTTTCGAGGGTTTGTCCACAGTTGGGGGAAACTCCAGAAGTGGAGAAAGGGCTGCTCAGGGGCAGTCCTTTCTTTTGGTCCCGGGGCCTAGCCGATGATTCCGCGGCGGAAGCCGACCGCGACCGCGTGGGCCCGGCTGCGGGCCTGGAGCTTGGCGAGCAGGTGGCGAACGTGGCTTTTCACCGTCTCCTCCGAGAGGAAGAGCCGGACGCCGATCTCGCGGTTCACGAGGCCGTCCGAGATCAGCTGCAGCACCTCGACCTCGCGGGCCGTCGGCTCCTGCTCGAGCTCCTGCATCGGAGCCTGAAACGGGATCACCTCGGCGATCGCGTCGCGGCGGGCTGCTACCGACTCGAACCGGGCCGAATGCTCGCGATAGCGCGTGAGGATCTCATTACGCTGGGCTGCGTCCACGGCAAGGCTATCGGCGTGCGGAAACGGCAGCTTTAGGGCGAATTTCCCCGAAGGAGTGACTCCGCCGGCTCTGCAGGTCGTCGGCACGACCCGGTCGCCGTGCTCCTCGCGGCCGCCGTCCGAGACCGCCCACGTGATCACAGGCGGATCAGCTTGTGCCGGCGCGCCCTCAACGCAGCGGGCTCGGGCTCCTCGACCACCCCGATTCCCCCCTCGCGTCCGGTCGAATGGACGATCCTTCCCTCGCCGGCCCAGAACGCGATGTGGTCGACCGGGTCGCCGTAGGTGATCAGGTCGCCGGGCTCGAGCTCGTCGACCTCGACGGCCACGGCCTCCTGCTCGTCGGCGTCGCGAGGCACGAGCCGGCCGATGCGCCGGTAGGCCATGTGGACGAGCCCGGAGCAGTCGATCCCGCGCGCGGTCATGCCGCCCCAGAGATACGCGGCGCCGAGATACGAGCGAGCAACGTCGATCGGCGCTCCGGCCATATCGGCCGGCAGCTCGCCGTCACCCTCCTCGAGCGCCTCCTCGCGCAGCCAGCCCGGATAGCCGTAGGCGGTGACGATCCGCGCCCAGCCTTCGCGGCGTTCCTCGACCGCCAGCGGCTCGCCGAGCAGTGCCTGCGTCACCTGCTCGGCGTCATCTCGCGGCTCCGCACGGACGGCCGCAACCTCTATTCCACACCTCATGAGGCGTGCTTCTCGACCTTCGCCTCGAGCAGCTCCCGCACCCGCGGCCAGTCGTCGTCGACGATCGCGTAGTACGCCGAGTCGCGAATCGAGTCCGGCAGGATCATGTGCTTGCGGAAGATTCCCTCGAACGTCCCGCCGACGCCGAGGAGCGCCCCGCGCACACGAAGGTTGCGGGCGTCGGTCTTGAACTCGACCCGCATCGCGCCCCAGTGCTCGAACGCGTGCCGCAGCAGCAGGTACTTCGTCTCGACGTTGGCGCCGTTCCCCCACTGGGCCCGCTCGAGCCACGTCCAGCCGATCTCGACCCGCCTGTGCGCCGGCTCGACGTTCAGGTACCTCGTCGAGCCGGCCGGCTTCCCGCCGACCACGACGACGAACGGCACCTCGCGGTCGGTCTCGAGGGCGAGGTCGAACCACCGCTCGAACCCGAACGAATACAGGTTCGTGTAGCGGTGGATCTCCGGATCGCGCTCGGCCGCCGCCCGCAGACCCTCGCGGTGGCGCTCCTCGATCGGCTCGACCCGCGCGATCCGGCCCACGAACGGTACAGCGGGTTTCAAACCCGTCAGGTCCGGCTGGCCCATCTTCTGCATCAGTATGTCTCCGCACCGCCCTGATGCGGGTATTACGCTTCCGAATAGGGATGACGAATCCGCCCGAGTTTCAGGTCTCGTCCGGCGGCGCTCTCGCGCTGCAACCGGTCGCCATCGCTCGCAAGTCGCCCTCGCGCCTGTTCTGGGAGCGGTTCCGCCAGGACAAGGCCGCGCTCGTCGGCCTGGTCGTGATCGGGATCCTGATCCTGGTCGCGATCTTCGGCGGCCCGCTGGCGGCGAGCATCACCGGCCACGGCCAGAACCAGACGTTCGACTCGATGACCGACGACTTCGGCGTCCCCAAGGGCCCGAACAGCCAGTTCTGGTTCGGCGCCGACTCGGCGGGGCGCGATCTCTTCGTCCGCACCATGTACGGCGCCCGCACGTCGCTCTTCGTCGGCGTCGTCGCGTCCGGCATCGCCCTCTTCATCGGGCTCGTCGTCGGGTTGCTTGCCGGCTTCTTCGGCGGGATCATCGACACCGTCCTGTCGCGTACGGCCGACGTGCTCCTCGCTGTCCCGCAGATCCTGATCGCGGTCGGCGTCGTGGCCGCATGCTCGACGTCGAAAGAGGGCTGCCTCGGCGGCCTGATCCAGCCCGGGCTGACGGTCGTCATCGCCGTGATCACGATCTTCTCGTGGTCGTACATCGCGCGCATCGTCCGCGGGTACACGCTCTCGCTCCGCGAGAAGGAGTTCGTCGAGGCATCGCGCTCGCTCGGCGCGACGAACGTGCGGATCCTCGCCACCGAGATCGTCCCGAACCTCGTCGGGCCGCTGATCGTCTACGCGACGCTGCTGATCCCGACGAACATCCTCTTCGAGGCCGCTCTCTCGTACCTCGGCCTCGGCGTTCCCCCGGACGAGGCATCCTGGGGGTCCATCCTCAACGACGCGTCGGGATACTACGACGTCGCGTGGTGGTTGATGGTCTTCCCGGGTGCATTTCTGATCATCACGACCCTTGCGTTCAACCTGCTCGGCGACGGGCTGCGCGACGCGTTCGACGTGAGGTCTGAACGATGACCATGCATCTTCCCCCCAGAAAGGAGACACCCGTATGAGGAGATCTCTACGGTTCGTGACGTTGTTCGCAGCCGTTGCGGCATTTGCGGTTCTCGCAGCAGGCTGCGGATCGAAAAAGAGCTCGTCGAGCACCACCACGTCGTCGTCGGGCTCGTCGTCCGCCCCGGGCGTGACCGCGAGCTACGACAACGGCACCGCCGCCAAGGGCGGCACCTACACGGTCGGCTGGGAGCAGTCGTTCGGGTTCACGGACAACTTCGACCCGACCGGCGAATACCTGGGCAACGCGTGGGGCATTCTCGACAACCTGCTCATCCGTCCGCTCATGGGCTACAAGCACAAGGCCGGCGCCGAAGGGAACGAGCTGATCGGCGACCTCGCCACCGATGTGCCGAAGCCGACCGACAACGGCCTCACCTACACGTACAAGCTGCGGAGCGGGATCAAGTTCGGCCCGCCGGTGAACCGCGTCGTCACGTCGAAGGACGTCGCGTATGCGATGAACCGTCTCGCCGACCCGAAGAACGGCGGCCAGTACGGCTTCTACTACAGCGTGATCAAGGGCTGGGACGACGTCGGCTCCGGCAAGGCGAAGACGGTCACCGGCATCTCGACGCCGGACAACCAGACGATCGTCTTCCACCTGACGAAGCCGACCGGCGACTTCAACCTGCGGATGGGCATGCCGGCGACGGCACCGATCCCGCACGAGGTCGGCGACTGCTTCGCCGGCAAGCCGGGTGGGTACGGCCGCGACATCGTCTCGACCGGCCCGTACATGATCCAGGGCGCAGGCTCGGTCAGCCTGCCCTGCGCGTCGCTCAAGCCGATGGCGGGCTACCAGGGCGACAACGGCCAGAAGCTGATCCTCGTTCGCAACCCGAGCTACGACCAGTCGACGGACGCCTACCGGAAGAACTACCCGGACAGGTTCAACTTCGTGATCAACTCGAACGCGGACGACATCTACAACAAGGTGCAGGCGGGGCAGTACGACGACGAGACGTCGAGCCCGCAGCCGAAGACGATCCGCGAGTACACGACGAACCCGAACCTGAAGAAGCGGCTGCTGTCGAACCAGGGCGACCGCACCTGGTACCTGACGATGAACCTGACCCAGCCGCCGTTCGACGACATCCACATCCGCAAGGCGATGAACCTGATCATCGACAAGCAGGCGCTTCGCAAGGCCTGGGGCGGCCCTGTGCTCGGCTCGATCGCCACGCACATCGCTCCGCCTGTGATGTACAACAACGGGCTCACCGAGTACGACCCGTACTCGACCCCGAACGACTCAGGCGACGTCGCCAAGGCGGCGGCGGAGATCAAGCAGTCGAAGTACGACCCGGGCAAGACGGGTAAGTGCACCGCCTCTGCCTGCAAGAACGTCCTGATGATCGCGGACACCCGCGCGCTCGACAACCGGATGGTGCCGGTGATCGAGGGCGATGCGGCGAAGATCGGCATCACCTTCAAGGTGCGCTCGATCAACGGCGCGTACACGACCATCCAGACGACCAACAAGAACATCCCGTTCTCCGAGCGCCCCGGCTGGGGGAAGGACTACGCCGACCCGTACACGTTCTTCGGCGAGCTCTTCGACAGCCGTGCGCTCATCCCGTCCGGTAACACGAACTACTCGCTCGTCGGGATCACACCGGCGATCAACAAGGCGAAGAAGCTCGGCGTCACCGGCAACCTGAACGGCATTCCGAATGTCGACTCCGACATCGACGCCTGTCAGGGGAAGATCGGCCAGGCCCGCACCACGTGCTGGGAGGACCTGGACAAGAAGATGATGACGAGCGTCGTCCCGTGGGTTCCGTACCTCTGGGCGAACAACGCGATCATCGTCGGCCCGAACGTCACGCACTGGGACTACGACCAGTTCAGTGACACAACCGCCTACTCACAGGTGGCGGTCAAGCAGTAAGAGGGCATAGCAGGGGGTGGGGCGCGGAATGCGCTCCACCCCGCCCTCCCCCTCCGATCCCGGGAATCCGCCATGGTCTTCTACATCGCACGCAGGCTCTTCTGGACGCTGATCGTCGTCGCGGCGGTGATCGCGATCACCTTCCTCGTCTTCTACGTCCTGCCCGCAGGCGATCCCGCGCTCCGGTTCGCCGGCAAGAACCCGAATCCCACGGAGCTCGAGCTCATCCGCCACCGGCTCGGGCTCGATCGCGCGTGGTACGTCCAGTTCGCCAAGTTCATCAAGACGTTCTTCGTGGGCGACCAGTACGGCTGGCCGGGCCTCGGCTACACGTTCTCGGGCCAGACCTCGGTGCTGCACCTGATCCTCCAGCGGGCACCTCGCACGCTCCTGCTGATCGCGGGCGCCGCGGTCATCTGGGTGACGTCAGGTGTCTCGATCGGCGTCATCTCCGCCGTCAAGCGCCGGTCGCTCGTCGACCGCGGCGCGATGGGCTTCGCGCTCTTCGGCATCTCCGCCCCCGTCTTCTGGCTCGGACTGATGGGCCTGTACATCTTCTGGCGGCAGCTCGGCTGGTCGGGCGGCACCGGCTACGTCTCGCCGACGCACAGCGTCACCGGCTTCCTGTCGCACATGTGGTTACCGTGGGTGGCGCTCGCGATGCTGTACGCCGCGTTCTATGCGCGCATGACGCGCAACAACCTGCTCGAGACGCTCGGCGAGGACTACATCCGAACCGCACGTGCGAAGGGGCTGTCGGAGCGCCGGGTGATCTTCAAGCACGGCCTGCGTGCGTCGCTGACGCCGATCGTGACGATGTTCGGGCTCGACATCGCACTCCTCGTCGGCGGCGCGGTGATCACCGAGTCGGTCTTCAACCTGCAAGGGCTCGGCTACCTCGCGATCAACGGCGCGTTGACGCAGGACCTGCCGACCGTGCTCGGCGTCGTGCTGCTCGCGGCCGTCTGCGTCGCCCTCGCGAACCTGGCCGTCGACATCGTCTACGCCTTCCTCGATCCGCGAGTGCGCTACGCGTGAGCGCGACGAGCGGCGAAAAGCTTCTCGACGTCCGCGGCCTGACCGTCCGGTTCCCCACATCGGACGGGGTGGTGCAAGCCGTCTCCGACGTCTCGTACTCCCTCTCACGCGGGGAGACGCTCGGCGTCGTGGGCGAATCCGGATCGGGGAAGAGCGTCTCGAACCTCGCCGTGATGGGGCTCCTCAACCGGCAGCGCACCGCGATCTCCGGCGAGGTCGACTTCCTGGGCCGGAACCTCCTGACGCTCCCGGCCGCGGAGCTGCGGAAGATCCGCGGCAAGGACATCGCCATGGTCTTCCAGGATCCGTTCGCGTGCCTGCACCCGATGTACCGCGTCGGCTGGCAGATCGCCGAAGCGGTGCTCGCGCATGCCGACGTCGGGAAGGCGAAGGCCTGGGAACGTGCCGTCGAGCTGCTCGACCACGTCGGGATCCCGAACGCGAAGTCGCGCGCGCGCGACTACCCGCATCAGTTCTCGGGCGGCATGCGGCAGCGCGCGATGATCGCCATGGCGCTCGTGCACAACCCGGCGATCCTGATCTGCGACGAGCCGACGACGGCACTCGACGTCACCGTGCAGGCGCAGATCATCGAGCTGATCGAGGAGGTCAAGCGCGAGTTCAACATCGGCGTCGTCCTGGTCACCCACGACCTGGGCGTGATCGCGGAGACGGCGAACTCGGTGATGGTGATGTACGCCGGCCGGATCATGGAGTACGGCCCGGCGAAACAGATCTTCGAACACCCACAGCATCCCTACACGTGGGGACTTCTCGACTCGATGCCGTCGGTCGAGCGGCGCCTTGCAGCGCTCGTGCCGATCGAAGGCTCCCCGCCGTCGCTCCTCGCGCCGCCCAACGGCTGCCCGTTCCACCCGCGCTGCCGCTACCGCTTCGAGCCGTGTCCCGTCGAACGGCCGCCGCTCGATGCGCCGGTGCCCGAGGCGCACCTCGACGCCTGTCATCTCAGCTGGGAGGAAAAGGTGAAGCACGGCGCCGAGCGTTCGATCACCAGGCTCGGAGACGCTGCATGAGCGCCCCCGACAACCTGGTCGAGGTCGAGCACCTGACCAAGCGGTTCCAGGTCAAGCAGGGCGTCTTCGCGCGCGGCAAGGCGGAGGTTCATGCCGTCGAAGACGTGTCGTTCACGGTGCGACGCGGCGAGACGCTCGGGATCGTGGGCGAGTCCGGGTGCGGCAAGTCGACCACCGCCCGGCTGATCACACGCCTCCTGCAGCCGACCTCCGGGACGATCCGGTTCGACGGACAGGACATCTCGTCCATGTCCCAGCGCCGGTTGCGACCGCTGCGGCGCGAGATGCAGATGATCTTCCAGGACCCGTACTCGTCGCTGAACCCGCGCAAGACCGTCGGCCAGATCGTCGGCGCGCCGTTTGCGATCCACGGGCAGAAGCGAGGGAAGCTGCGTGTGCAGGAGCTGCTCGAGACCGTCGGGCTGAGCCCTGAGCACTACAACCGCTACCCGCACGAGTTCTCGGGTGGTCAGCGGCAGCGCATCGGCGTCGCGCGGGCACTCGCGCTCTCGCCGAAGCTGATCATCTGCGACGAGCCCGTCTCGGCGCTCGACGTCTCGATCCAGGCCCAGATCCTGAACCTGCTCCGCAACCTGCAGCGGGACTTCAACCTCACCTACGTCTTCATCTCCCACGACCTGTCGGTGATCCGCCAGATCTCCGACCGGATCGCCGTGATGTACCTGGGGCGGATCCTCGAGATCGGCGACAGCGAGTCGATCTACGAGCAGCCCAAGCACCCGTACACCGGCGCACTGCTCTCGGCGGTGCCGCGTGCCTCGACCGGCCACCGCGCGCGGATCGTCCTGTCGGGCGACGTCCCGTCACCGGTCGCGCCGCCCGTTGCCTGCGTCTTCCATCCGCGTTGCCCCCGCTTCCACGCCGGCCATTGCGACGTCGAGACGCCGGAGCTCCGCGAGCTCGGCCCGGGCCACGAGGCCGCCTGCCACTACCCGCTCGAGCGCTGGCCGATGACCGACGACGAGATCCGCCAGGCCGAAGGCGCGACCCGCGCCGACCGACCCCACCTCGAGGGCGCCGCGCACGAGTGACCCCTCGGCAGGTGTCTCGCCGAGCCTCTCTGTCTGTCCCTACGCGGCGAGGCCGGCGAGCTCGCGCAACGCTGCGAGCCGCGAGAGGGCCTGGCCCTCGAGCTGGCGGACGCGTTCGCGGGTGAGGTCGAGCTCGTGCCCGATCGCCTCGAGCGTCCACGGCTCGCCCTCGAAGCCGAACCGCAGCTCGAGGATCCGCCGCTCCCGCTCGGGCAGCGCGTCGAGCGCCTTGCGGATGTTCTGCCGCCGAAGGGACTCCTCCGCCTCGTCGAACGGATCCGCAGCCTCGCGGTCGGCGAAGAGATCGCCGAGCTCGCCCTCGTCGTCCGCGCCGACCGTCTGGTTCAGCGACACGGACGCCGACGCGGCCGACAGCGCCTCCTCGACGTGCTGCAGCGGCAGCCCCGTCGCCTCGGCGAGCTCCGCCTTCGTCGCCTCGCGTCCGAGCTCCACCTCGAGCCGGCGCGCCGCGCGCGAGAGCTTCTGCTGCCGCTCGACGACGTGCACCGGAACGCGGATCGTGCGCGCGTGGTTCGCGACCGCGCGCTGCACCGACTGGCGGATCCACCAGGTCGCGTAGGTCGAGAACTTGTAGCCGCGGCGCCAGTCGAACTTCTCGACCGCGCGGTTCAGGCCGAGCGTTCCTTCCTGGATCAGGTCGAGGAACGGCACGCCGAGACCGCGGTAGCCCTTCGCGATCGAGACGACAAGACGCAGGTTCGACTCGATCATCCGGCGCTTCGCGCGCCCGTCGCCGCGCTCGATCGCCTTCGCGAGCACCACTTCCTCGTGGGCCGTGAGCAGCTTGTGCTTCCCGACGTCGGCGAGGAACAGCTGCAGGCTGTCACCCGCGCCCGACGGGGCATCCGCCTCGTAGATGACCGGCTCGGGCTGGGCCTTCGTGTTCTTCTCCTCGACGACGGGCTCGCGCACCTCGAGCCCGACCCGTTCGAGCTCGCGCACGAATTCCTGGACGCCCGGGTCGTCCAGATCGTTCTCGACCGCGAATGCCTCGAGCTCGGCCGGTTCGATCCAGCCGCGCTCCTCGCCCGCCTCGATCAGCGACCGGGCGCTCTCGGTCTCAAGCAGTTCGGAAAGCTGGCTCTGAGTCAAGTCGGAATCGATGTCCTTTCGTTCTGTGCTCGGCGACGCAAACCCTGCAACCTTCCTACCTTACGACGACCGCCGGGTCGGTGCCGGGGCATGCTGAGTATGGACGGTAGCGCGTCATGAATGTTTGGCCGAACTGTTGCGTCACTGTGAAGTCGCTCGTTACGAACGGCGCTTGGTCGAGCGCTTCCTGGGCGCCGGCCCGCGCTCCCGGCGTTCCTGCAGGAGCTCCGCCGCCCGCTCCGGGGAGATCGAGTCGATCGAGTCGGCCGCCCGCAGGCTCGCGTTCGTCTCTCCGTCGGTGACGTAGGGGCCGAACCGGCCCTCCTTGAGGACGACGGGCTTGCCGCTGACGGGGTCGTCTCCGAGCTCCTTGAGCGGCGGCGCGGCCGCCCGGCGGCCCCGCTGCTTCGGCTCGGCGAGCTTGGCGAGCGCCTCCTCCAGCGTGATCGTGAAGAGCTGCTCCTCGCTCTCGAGCGACCGCGACTCCTTCCCCTTCTTCACGTAGGGCCCGTAGCGGCCGTTCGCGGCCAGGATCTCCTCGCCGTCTGCCTCGCCGAGCGAGCGCGGCAGGGTGAGCAGGCGAAGTGCGTCCTCGAGCGTCACCGTCTCGGGCGACATCGACGCGAAGAGCGACGCAGTCCGCGGCTTCTCGTCGCCTTCGACGATCTCCGTCACGTACGGCCCGTAACGCCCCGAGCGGATCGCGACCGGGCGTCCGCTCTCGGGATCGACGCCGAGCTCGTGCTCCTGGTTTCCCTGCGCGAGGATCTCGGCGGCGCGCTCGGCGCTCAGCTCGTCAGGCGCGATGTCCGGCGGCAGCGTCTGACGCTCGCCGCCGCGCTCCAGGTACGGCCCGTACTTCCCGACGCGGACGACGATGTCCGTCCCGGGCAACTCGACCGTGTTCACCTCGCGGGCGTCGATCTCGTCGAGCCGGCCCTCGACCTGCGTCTTCAGCCCGTCGTTGCCGTTCTCGCCGAAGTAGAAGCGCTGGAGCCACGCGCTGCGGGCCTCTTCGCCTGCCGCGATCTCGTCGAGGTCGTCCTCCATCCGCGCGGTGAACGTGTAGTCGACGAGACGCGGGAAGTGGCGCTCGAGGAGCTGGACGACCGAGAACGCGAGAAACTCCGGCACGAGCGCCTGGCCCTGCTTGCGTACGTACCCGCGGTCGAGGATCGTCCCCATGATCGCGGCGTAGGTCGAGGGCCGGCCGATCCCGCGCTCCTCGAGCGCCTTCACGAGGCTCGCCTCGGTGAAGCGCGCGGGCGGCGTGGTCGAGTGCCCCTCGGGCTCGAGTGCGGTCGCCGCGACGGCGTCGCCCTCCTGGAGCGGGGGCAGCACCTTCTCCTCCGCGTCGCCCGACGGCTCGTCGCGACCCTCCTCGTAGGCGAGCAGGAAGCCGCGGAACGTGATCACGGTTCCGGCGGTCGCGAACTCCGCGGCCCGCTCCGTGGCTGCGATGCGGACGCTGACGGTCTGCCCGCGGGCATCCGCCATCTGGGAGGCGACGGTGCGCTTCCAGATCAGGTCGTAGACGTTGAACTCCTCGGCGGAGAGCTCACGGCGCACGTCGTCGGGCGTTCGGAACCGGTCGCCCGCGGGCCGGATCGCCTCGTGCGCCTCCTGGGCGTTCTTCACCTTGCGCTCGTAGCGGCGCGGCTGGGCCGGGACGGCGTCGGCGCCGTAGAGCTCCCGCGCCTGGCTCCGGGCGGCGGTGAGCGCCGACTCCGACAGCGTCGTCGAGTCGGTGCGCATATAGGTGATGTACCCGTTCTCGTACAGCCGCTGGGCGACGCGCATCGTCTGCTGCGAGGAGAGCCGCAGCTTGCGACTCGCCTCCTGCTGCAGCGTCGAGGTCATGAACGGCGGCGCCGGCCGGCGGGTGTACGGCTTCTCCTCGACCGACGAGACCCGGAAGGTCGCACCGGCAAGCTCGGTGGCCAGGCCGCGCGCATCGGGCTCGGTGAGCTGCACCGCATCGGCGGTCTTCAGCGCGCCGTCCTGGCCGAAGTCGCGTCCCTGGGCGACCCGCTTCCCGTCGACGGCCGCGAGCCGCGCCGTGAACGAACCCGGGTCGAAGGTCGCGGTGATGTCCCAGTAGCCGGCCGCGACGAACCTCATCCGCTCGCGCTCGCGGTCGACGACGAGACGCGTGGCCACGGATTGCACGCGACCCGCGGAGAGACCCTGCATGATCTTCCGCCAGAGGACCGGCGAGACGCCGTACCCGTAGAGACGGTCGAGGATCCGTCGCGTCTCCTGCGCGTCGACCAGGCAGTCGTCGATCTCGCGCGTCTGCGTGAGCGCATTCTCGATCGCAGGACGCGTGATCTCGTGGAAGACCATGCGCCGCACCGGAACCGTCGGTGCGAGAACCTCGCGCAGATGCCAGGCGATCGCCTCGCCTTCGCGGTCTTCGTCCGTCGCGAGCAACAGCTCGTCCGCGTTCTTCAGCTTCGCCTTCAGATCGGCGACGACCTTCTTCTTCCGCGAGTCGACGACGTACAGCGGCTCGAAGTCGTTGTCGACGTTCACGCCGAGACGCGCCCACTCCTCGCCCTTCAGCTTCGCCGGGATCTCCGACGCGTTGTTCGGGAGGTCGCGGATGTGGCCGATCGACGACTCGACGACGTAGTCCTTGCCGAGGTAGCCCGCGATCGTCTTCGCCTTGGCGGGCGACTCGACGATCACGAGCTTCTTGCCGGTACCGGCTGCCATTTCGCGCGCCACCATAGCGCTGCTACCCATTTCAGCGATACTCGCCGCCGGTGACACGTCCTCCAAGGCCCACCCTCACCTACTCCCTCCTCGCGCTCTGTTCTTGGCCCCTGGCACGCCTCGTTTTCCGCTTCCAGGCGGCAGGAAAGGAGCAGCTGCCCGCTTCCGGGGGGTACGTTCTGGCCGCCGGGCACGTCTCGAACCTCGATCCCTGGCCGCTCGGGCTGCCGCTCTGGCCGCAGCGGTTCCTCCGCTTCATGGCGAAGTCGGAGCTCTTCTGGTTCCCGCTCTCCGCCGTGATCTCGGGGGCCGGCGCGTTCAAGGTGAACCGGGGTCGCGCCGATCGCGAGGCGATCGCGACCGCGGTGCGCCTCGCCAGGGAAGGGAACGTGATCGCGATGTTCCCGGAAGGCACACGGCGCAGGAAGGGGATGCGCAAGAAGTACGAGGCGTCGGCGCACACCGGCGCGGCGCGGATCGCGCTCGAGGCCGGCGTGCCGCTCGTTCCCGCGGGGATCAAGGGCACGAATGGGCTCCGCAAGCTCGAGCGCTGGCGCGTGCGGTACGGGCGACCGGTCGAGATCGACGACCTGCGCGGCGGGGAGCTCGCCGACGCGGCACGGGAAGCGACCGACCGGCTGATGCTCGCGATCCACGAGCTCGAGGCGCAGATGTGAGCGGACTTCTGCTCGCGATCGACGGCGACTCGCTCGCCCACCGCGCCTACCACGCCCTGCCGAAGTCGATCCACCTGAACGCGCTCGTCGGCTTCGCCGGCTTCCTGCAGCGCCTGTGGGAGGCGGAACGGCCCGAGGCGGTGCTCGTCGGCTGGGACTCGCTCGAGACGCCGACGTACCGCCACGAGGCGCTCCCCGCCTACCAGTCGGGCCGCGAGTTCGAGGACTCGATCCTCGAGCAGCTCACGCTGCTGCCGCCGTTCGTGGAGTCGTTCGGCTTCCAGATCGGGAAGGCGGGCGGCTACGAGGCAGACGACTTCCTCGCGGCCGCGGCGCACGCGTGGCCGGGCCCGGTCCTCGTCGCCACCTCCGACCGGGACGCGTTCCAGCTCGTCTCCGACCGGGTCGGGATCCTGCAGCCGGTGAAGGGAGTGTCGGAGCTCGCGCGGATCGGCCCGGCCGAGGTGCGTGAGCGCTACGGCGTCGAGCCGGCGCAGGTGCCGGACTTCATCGCCCTCCGCGGCGACCCGTCCGACAAGATCCCGGGCGCGCCGGGTGTCGGCCCGAAGAAAGCGGCGGACGTGCTGAAACAGCACGGCTCGCTCGCGCAGGCGCTCGCCGACGGGCGCTTCCCCCAGATCGCCGGGGAGCTCCTGCTCTACCGCGAGATCGCGACGATGGACCGAGCGGCGCCGCTGCCGGAGCTCCGGCCGACGCCGCCCGACTGGGCGAGCGCTGCCGTGCACGCCCGCACGCTCGGGCTCGAGGGACTCGCCAAGCGCCTCAGCGCGCTGTAGACGCGGCGAGGTGGCCGCCGTCGATCTGCCACGAGCGGTGGGCGCGCCTGCCGGCGTCGGGCTCGTGTGTCGCGACGAGGCAAGCGGTGCCCTCGGCCGCCGCCTGAGCGAGCGCGCGCCACACGCGCTCCGCCGAGGCCCCGTCCTGGTGCGAGGTCGGCTCGTCGACGAGCAGGACCTGCGGGCGCACGCAGAGCGCCCGGGCGACGGCTACGCGCTGCTGCTGCCCGATCGAGATCTCACTCGGATAGCGCCCGCCGAGCTCGTCCAGCGCCAGGCGCTCGAGCCACTCGCCGGTCGTCCCGGCGGCGCGGCCCAGACGTGCCGGCAGGTCGACGTTCTCGCGGACGGTCAGCTCGGGCACGAGCCCGAAGCGCTGCGGCACGTACGCGAGCTCGCCCCAGGCCACCCCGGCCGCGAGCTCGCCTGCATCCGGGCGAAGCCAGCCGCCGAGCAACATGAGCAGCGTCGACTTGCCGGAGCCCGACCGGCCGACGATCGCTCCGAGCTCGCCCGCGCGGAGCTCGAGCGAGGCGTCGACGACCGCCGGTGACCCGCGATAGCTCTTGCCGAGGGACGTTGCACGGAGCACGACCTCGCCGCCTGCGACGGCGGGCGGAGGCGGCGGCTCCGGCCGGTCGACCGCGTTCCGGCCGCGCTCGAGCTCGATCACGTGATCGGCGATCGCGAGCACGCTCGCGTCGTGCGTCGCGACGACGAACGTCGCGCGATGCTGCTGCATCGCACGCAGGACGAGAGCAGCACTCTCCTCGTCGAGCTCGGCGGTCGGCTCGTCGACGATCACGAGCGGCGTCTCGCGCGCAAGCGCGACCGCGAACGCCGCGCGGGCAAGCTCTCCACCCGACAGCTGCGAAGCACGCGCGTCCTTCCGGTGGGCGACGCCGAGAGCCTCGTACGGCCCGCTCGGAGCATGCTCGGCGATCGTCAGGTGTGGGAAGAGGTTGTCGGCGGCTCGCTGCGAGACGTAGGTCACTGCGGAGCGGCGGAACGCACGCAGGCCGCGACCGTCGAGCGTGGCGAGGTCGGCGCCTGCGACGGTGACCGTTCCTGCGGTCGCGAGCTCGTGCCCGCCGAGCAGGCGCAGGAGCGTCGACTTCCCGCTGCCCGACACGCCCACGACGGCCGTGATGCCGCCGGCCGGGACGACGGCGTCGACCGAGTGCAACGCCGCGACGACACCGGCATCCGTGGCGTAGTTCTTCACGACCGAGTCGGCGATCGCGAGCGGGTCAGGCGACACGGAGCGCCTCCCCCACGTCGCCGCGCGCGGCGAACGCGCTGGCGACGGCGCCCGCGACCGCCGCGAGGACGACGACGGCGACGAACGACACGGCGACGAGCGTCCACGGCACGGAGACCGTCGCCGCGGGCGCCCACTGCGGCAAGGGATCGACGCGCCTCACGATCGGCCGCGCGGCGAGGAGCGCCGACCCGGCCCCGGCGAGCTCCGCGAACAACACGATCCCCGCCGCCTCGAGCGCCGTCGAGACGGCCTGGCGGCTCGCCGGCATCCCCATCCGTGCGAGGAACGCCGCCGTCACGAGCTGCGCGCGTGCGCGGGCGTGCAGGTAGAGAAGCAGCGCGATGAGCGCGACCACGGCGGCGCCGACTGCGATCACGCGCAGGTAGCCGTAGGTGCGGTCGGCGGTGGACAGATCGGCGTTCTGGAGGAAGTAGTCGACATTCGTCACGTACGACGGCGACGGGGTGATGTGCTCGACGGCGGGCTGCACCTTCGCAGGGTCGCCGCGCGCCCAGAGGTAGGCATTCGTGCTGAGCAGGATGTCCGGACCGCCGACACGTTTCAGCTTTGCCGCCGGGAGGATGAGCAGCGGCTCGCCTGCGACCATGCCGGGGAACGACCTGACCGTCGCGACGACTTGAATCCGGACCTGCCGGCCCCCGATCCAGATCGTCTTGCTTCGCGCGGCGTCCTCGGTCGCGATCACGGGCATCGCGGCGGTCGACGCGGCGAGCTTCTGCGTCGCGGACGACGAGACGACGGACCGGAGCGTCCTCGGTTCGACTGCGAGCAGCTCGACCGGCGTACCGTCGTCGAGCTGCGCCGCGTTGAAGATCTCCTGCACCTTGGTGATCGGGTACGGGAACGATCGGGGCGCGGACTGCACCGGATCGATCAGGCCCTGGACGTCGCTGCCGTTCGCCACGTACGCCTTGGCGATGCTCCCGTCGTGGAGTGACCGGCTGAGGATCTCGGCGAACGTGACGGCCGAGAACGCAACGGCGGCCGTCACCGTGAGCAGAACGAGGAGAGCACGCGCCGCGGCGAGCCTGCGCACCGCGAGGTAGGTCGCGTCTTCCCTCGGGCGACGCCGTCGGAGCAGCGGGCGAGCCGCGCGAGCTGCGAGACCGGTGACGCCTGCCGCGACGAGTAGCGGGAAGCAGAGAACGACGAGGCGCGGGTGCGCGCCGACCGCAGCGTTCTGGACCAGCCCGCCGCCGTGCCTGATCACGACGTAGGCGATCGCCGCGGCGACGAGCACGGGAACCTCCCAGAGAAGGGCGCCGAGGCGCAGGCGCCGCGACGGGCGCTCGACCGTCGCGCCGCGCGCGGCCCAGGCGCCCGCTGCGACCGCCACCACCCCGCCGGCCGCGGCAACCGCCGCCGCGACGAGCGCCGAGCGGAAGACGCCGTGATCGACGGTGCCGGCCGGCGTGAACAGGCGCACGAGCTCGGCGGCGCAGGCGAAGCCTGCCGTCGCTCCGACGATCGCGGGAACCACCGCCTCGAGTGCCGACCGGGCGGCGAAGGCGATACGACTCTCGCCGCCGACCACCGAGAGGCGTGCCTCTGCGGCGCGGCGGCGCACGCCGAATGCGCCGGCCACGAACGCAGCGGCGATCGCGATCAGCGCGGCAAATCCGGCGAGGACGGAGATCACCGGGTTCAGGGCGTCGGTGGTCTGCCGCGCGAGGATCACCGCGTCGTCGAGCGAGCTCGTGACGCTGCAGCGCGGGATGCAGCCGAGGCTGCGCCCGAGCGGCGTCGGCCTCGTCAGCTGACCGCGTAGGCCGACGAACTGTCTCGCGATCGTCTTCGCGCGACCGGGGGTCATCGATCCTGCCTGCACGGGCACCTCGTAGGTGTTCGCGAAGAACCCGCCTCCCACTCGAGCAATCACGCGGTAGAGCTCGTCCGGACGCATGAGCACGAACGGCGGGGGGAGCGGCGAGTCGGGTTTGAGCGGCCTGATCCGCACGATGAAGTTGACCCAGTACGGGTTCGAGAGATCCGCGTCGAGCTGGCGGTAGATCGCTCCGACCGGCACCGAGATGCGGGCGGGAGTTGCAGAGAGCGAACCTCCGACGAGTTGCAGCCGGTCCCCGGGCCGAACCTGGGTGACCTTCGCGATCGACGACGGCACGTAGGCGCGGGTGCCGCCGCCCGCGAGCCGGTCGACGTGCTCCATGGCAGCGGTCCGCGCCATCGGAACGACGCCGAGCCGGCCGCCGCCCGCGATGCGACCTCCGACGAGCGCCTGGGTCGACGTGGTCACGATCGGGGCGTCGGTGTCCTGCAGCCGACGGGCGGTGCGGGCGATCGCCCGGCGGTGACCGCGGTCGGCGCGCGCGGGGTGCGGGTCGGGCGCTCCCGGCGTCTCGATCGTCAGGCCCGCCGCGAGAGGAGAGAGCTCGTTCAGCTTTCCGTTCAGCGCTTCGCTCTCCGCACCGGCGCGCAGGAGCGGCGCGGAGGCCGCGGCGAGCGCGACGAGAAACGACGTGCAGACGACCGCGAAGAGAACCGCGCGATGCTGGACGAGGACGAAGGGCGCCTTCGCCCAGAGCACGCCCGGCAGCCGCATCCACCCCATTATGCTGGCGGGCGATGGACGACTGGTTGCAACGCGTCGCAGCGGCGGTCGGGAGCGACGAGGAGCTCTCGGAGGACGACGCGGACGCGCTGCTGAAGATCGCGCGCATCGCGGCCCACGAGGGGGGCGACCGCCGGAACGCGCCGCTCCTCACCTATCTGATCGGCCGCTCGCGCGGCGATACGCCGCTGAGCGAGATCCTCGAGGCGGTCCGCGGATCGAGCTCGTAAGCAACCGCGCGTTCGCCGATCTCCATCCGACCGGCGCGCATCCGGAGTCGCAGGCCCGGATGACGGTGTTGCACGATCGCTTTCCGTTCGTCGACTGCATCGCGGCAACGGAGCGGGACATCCTGCGCTGCCACGACCGTGAGCTCGTGGAGACGGTGAAGGCCACGCGCGGTTGGATCGACGCCGACACCGCGTGCACCGAGACGACCTTCGAAGCGGCGCTCCTGAGCGCCGGTGCGGCGCTCGAGGCTGTCCGCCGGAACGGCTTCGCGCTCGCTCGGCCGCCGGGCCACCATGCCGAGCGCAACCGGGCGATGGGCTTCTGCCTCTTCGACAACGTGGCGGTCGCGGCGCGCTGGGCGCAGGCCGAGCTCGGTCTGGAACGCATCGCGATCGTCGACTGGGACGTGCATCACGGCAACGGGACGCAGGACATCGTCGGCGGCGACGAGTCGCTGCTCTTCGTCTCGCTGCACCAGTGGCCGCTCTATCCCGGCACGGGCGGCCCCTACGAGCAGTCGCAGAACGTCGTCAACATCCCACTCGCCGCCGGCACCGGCGACGCGGGCTACCTCGAGGCGTGGCAGACCGTCGAGCGGTCGGTGACGCGCTTCGAGCCTGACCTGCTGCTCGTCTCCGCCGGCTTCGACGCCCATGTCGACGATCCGCTGGCGGACATGGAGCTGAGCGAAGACGGATTCCGCGAGCTGGCGCGGCGCGCGTCACAGCTCGCACCGCGTACGGCCGCGGTCCTCGAGGGCGGCTACAACCTGAGCACGCTGCCCGATCTCGTCGCGGCCGCACTCGAGGGGTTCGCGGGCTAGCGCCAGACGCCAAGCTCGTCGGGGGGAGCGCCCGTCGACTCCGTCGCTTCGTGCAACGCCCCTTTGGTCACCGACGAGCCACGCCGCTTCGGCCCGTGCCGCTTGCGCGACGTCCCCTGCCGGGGCGCTCGGGCCTGTCTGCGCTCAGCTCGTTCCGGCTGCGGCGGCTCGCGGCGAGGTTCGAGAGCCCGTGGGTCGTGCCACCGGCACCGCCGCCAGGAGCGCGGCGGTGTAGGGGTGCGCGGGATGGGAGTAGAGGCGATCGGCGTTTGCGAGCTCGACGATCTTGCCGCGGTTCATGACGGCGACGTGATCGCAGATGTGGCGAACGACGGCGAGGTCGTGGGAGATGAAGACGAGCGTCAGGCCGAGCTCGTCGCGGAGGTCCTGGAGGAGGTTCAGCACCTGTGCCTGGATCGAGACGTCGAGGGCGGAGACCGGCTCGTCGGCCACGATCAGCCTCGGCTGCTGGACGATGGCGCGGGCGATACCGATGCGCTGGCGCTGCCCGCCGGAGAACTCGTGCGGGTAGCGGTTGTAGTGCTCGGGGTTGAGGCCGACGCGGTTCATGACCTCCCGGACGCGGGCGCGGCGCTCGGCCTTGCCGGCGAGCCCGAGCAGCCGGAGCGGCTCGCCGACGATCGTGCCGACGGTACGCCGCGGGTTCAAGGAGGAGTACGGATCCTGGAAGATCATCTGGATCTGGGCGCGAAGCGGCCGCAGGCGCCGCTGGGACCAATGGGTGATGTCCGCGCCGTCGTAAACGATCCGACCGCCGGACGGCTCGAGGAGCCGCGTCAGCAACCGCGCCGTGGTCGACTTCCCGGAACCGCTCTCGCCGACGAGCCCGAGCGTCTCGCCGCGGCGGACCTCGAAGGAGATGCCGTCGACGGCGGGCACCTGTTCACGGCTCCGCCCGAGCACGCCGTGGGCGAGCGGGAAGTGCTTGACGAGATCCTCGACGGCGACGAGCGGCTCTCCACCGTCGTTCGGCCGGCTGTTTCGCGGTTCGCCGATCATCGCTCGAGCAGGGTTGATCCATGCCGTTCGCGCCAGATCCGGCGTCGCTCCTCGACCGGCAGATGGCAGCGCACGCGGTGCCCCGGCGTGGTCTCGGCGAGCTCGGGCTCGATCTCGTCGGCAGGCGCCGGCTGGTAGGGGCACCGCGGGAAGAACTTGCACCCTTCCGACGCCCGGATCAGGCTCGGCGGCTGACCCTGGATCGCTCGCAGCCGCTCGCCCCGCGGCGCGTCGAGGTGCGGGATCGAGTCGAGGAGCCCCCAGGTGTAGGGATGCTCGGGTGACTCGAAGATCGTGTCTCTCGGGGCGTGCTCGACGATGCGGCCTGCATACATCACCGCAACCTCGTCGGCTGCCTGGGCGATCACTCCGAGGTCGTGCGTAATCAGGAGGACTGCGATCCCGTGCTCATCGCGAAGCGACCGGATCAGCTCGAGCACCTGCGCCTGGACGGTGACGTCGAGCGCGGTCGTCGGTTCGTCGGCGATCAGCACGTCGGGGCGGAGAGCGAGCGCCATCGCGAGCATCGCGCGCTGCCGCATGCCGCCCGAGAGCTCGTGCGGATAGCTGTCGATTCGCCGGCCCGGGCGCGGAATGCCGACCGCTTCGAGCGCCTCGATCGCCCGGAGCCGCGCGGCCCGCTTCGAGACGTCCTCGTGCGTGCGGATCGCCTCGACGATCTGCACGCCGATCCTGAAGTACGGGTGCAGCGAGGAGAGCGGGTCCTGGAAGATCATCGCGATCCGCTTGCCGCGGATCCGCCGGAGCTCGGCGTCCGACCGGCTGACGAGGTCGCGGCCGTCGAGGACGATCTGGCCGCCGATCGTCGCATTCGGAGATCGCGTCAATCCGATGATCGTCAGGGCGGAAACGCTCTTACCCGAGCCCGACTCGCCGACGAGCCCGAGCGTGCGGCCGCGCTCGAGCTCGTAACTGACGCCGTCCACGGCCCGCACGACGCCGTCGAGCGTTGCGAACGAGACGGACAGGTCGCGGACTTCGAGGAGCGCCATCAGCCGTAGCGCACGCGCGGGTCGAGGTACGCATAGAGCACGTCGACGACGAGGTTCGCGATCACGATGAAGAAGGCGCCGAAGAGAACGGTGCCCTGGATCGCGGGCAGGTCGGAGTTGATGATTGCGTCGTAGGCGAAGCGTCCGACACCGGGGATGTTGAACACCGTCTCCGTGAGGACGGCGCCGCCGAGCAACAGGCCGATGTCGAGCCCGGCCATCGTCACGAGCGGCGTCAACGCCGCCCGCAGTCCGTGCCGCCCGATCACGCGCGCCTCGCTCAGGCCCTTCGCGCGGGCGGTGCGGATGTAGTCCTCGCTCATCGTCTCGATCAGGTTCCCGCGGCCCATCCGCGCGTAGAACGCGGCGAACGCGGCGGCGAGCACGAACCAGGGCAGGACGAGCGACGAGAGCCACTGACCCGGGTTCTCGCCGAGCGGGACGTAGCTGCCCGCGCCGCCGAACAGCTGGAGCCTCCCGGTTCCCTTCCCGAAGAGGAACAGTGCGACGAGGCCGAGCCAGTACACGGGCGCCGAGATCGCCACCAGGGCGCCGCCCATCGTCAGCCGGTCGAGCAGCGAGCGCCGCTTGATCGCGGAGACGATGCCGACCGGGATCCCGACCGCGATCCAGACGACGAACGCACCCAGGGCGAGCGAGATCGTCGCCGGCAGCCGGGACATGATCTGAGCCCGGACCGGAGCGTCGTTCTGGTAGGAGTAGCCGAGGTCGAAGTGGAGGACGATTCCCTTCAGGTAGATCCAGTACTGGTCGTAGAACGGCTGATCGAGCCCCAGCTGGTGCCGGATCTGCGCGATCAGCTGCGGCGTGGCAGAGCGGCCGGCACGGAGCGCCGCGGGATCGGCGGTCGGGAAGAGGTAGAAGATCGCAAAGGTCAGGAAGCTGACGAGCAGGAGGAGCACGGCTCCCCAGAGCAGCCGCCGGACGACGTAGGCGATCACGGCCGGCGCCTCGCGGCGGCGCGGCCGCCGCGCCCGGCGGACGGGACGCAGCGGCCCTCGAGGCGAGGTGCAGAGAGCGCCCTCACTGCAGTACCTGCATGAAGGTCACGTCGGGCGCGCCTGAGTTCCAGAGCTCGGGCGCCTTGCTCACGTGGCTCGAGAAGAGCGTCGGGTAGGTCTCCCAGAGCCACGGGATCGCGGCCGCCGTCTTCGTGACGAGCTGGTCGATCCGGCCCCAGGCGGCGTACCGCCGCTGCGGGTCGACGATCGTCTCGGCCCTGTCCATGAGTGCGTCGATCCGCCTGTCGTCGAGCTGCGGCCAGTTCGAGTTGTTGACCGGCAGGATGTTCTTGCCGTTGAACGTGGCGTCGAGCTGCGTCTGCGGTTCGTGGAAGTCGGCGATCCAGCCGACGTTGGGGCAGATGTTCGGCTCCTGCTTGGGGACGCTGCAGAAGCGGGTGAACATCGTGGCGTGGGTGACCGAGATCGTGCGGACCTTCATCCCGATCCGGGCGAGGTTGCTGGCGACGACGCGTGCGGTGTCCGATCCCGGCGGCGTGTTGTCCGACACCTGGGTCAGCGTCGGGCCCGAGAAGCGGCCGTTTGCGAACCCCGCCTTGCGCAGCATCTGCCGGGCCTTGTCGAGGTTGCCCGAGAAGCCGCCGCCGCCCCCGTTGAACGGGTTGAAACGGAAGCCGCCCGCCTGGACGAATCCCTTGTCCGTGAACGACGGATCGATGAAGTGGGTCGCGATCCGCCCGTCGACCGGCCCGCCGCGGGTCAACCGCATCGCGTTGCGGTCGAGCGCATACGCGACCGCGAGGCGTACGAACCGGTTGTCGAACGGCGGCTTGCTGGTGTTCAGCGCCACGTACCGTGGGCCGCCGACGGGCGTGAACGTGAGCCGGTCCTCCTCGCTCGCATTGCTCGTGATCGAGCGCAGCTCCGCCGGAGGCGGCGGCGTGTCGCCGTTCGCGTCGGCCGCGCCGCTCTCGATCGTCCGTGCGGTGACGGTCGGGTCCTGGAAGCCCTCCTTGAACACGACCCGGTCGGCAAAGGCCGGTCGCCAGCTCGTGCTCGGCTTCCAGTTCGGGTTGCGCACGAGCACGACCCGGCGTCCGGGCGTGTAGCCCGTCAGCTTGCCGGCCCGGTTGTTGTCGATCATGTACGGGCCGGTTGCCACCTGATGCGCCCCGTAGTCCGACGTCGTCTTCGCGTCGAACGGCTTCGCGTACTCGGCCGGCACCGGGGCGGTCGCGAGCATCCCGAGCGCGCTCTGGAAGACGCCCGACGGCCGTTCGAGCCTGAACACGATCGTGTGCGAATCCGGCGTCTCGATGCCGGCGATCTCGGGCACGCTGCTCGTCGCGCGCTTCGGCGCCCCCACGAGGTCGCCGAAGTAGACGCCGACGTAGCCGTTCGCGACGCTCGAGGCGAAACCGCGCTCGATCGCGTACTTGACGTCTGCCGATGTCACCTCGCGGTTCACGGGCGGGCTGAAGCGGACACCGCGGCGGAGCTTGACCGTCACGACCTTCCCGTTCCGGGAGACCGTCGGCGCGCTCGCTGCCAGATCGGGGACGGTGCCGACGCCGGTCGGCTTGTAGGCGAGCAGCGGCCGCTGGGTCGCGTAGCCGATCTCGTAGCTGAACGAGTAGTACATCTGGCCGGGGTCGATGTGGTCGACGTCGCCGGCGGAGAGGACGGTGATCGTGCCGCCCTTCTTGGCCTTGCTGCCGGCCGTGCTCGAGCTGCTGCCGCAGCCGGCGGCGAGCAGCGCGAGCGCGGCGAAACAAGCTCCGAGCGCAGGGAGCCGCAGTCGGGGATTGCCCGAGATTCGCATCGTGTGCCTCCTTGAGCTGAACAGGTTCATGGGGCGGCCCTCGGGTCGAGGGCGTCGCGCACGCCGTCGCCGAGCAGGTTGAAGGCGAGCACCGTGAGCAGGAGCGCCGCCCCGGGAAAGACGAAGAACCACCAGGCGCTGGCGAAGATCGGCGTCGCCTCGGCGATCATCTCGCCCCAACTCGACTGCGGCGGATTGATGCCGACGCCGAGGAACGAGAGCGCTGCCTCGAGCAGGATGTTCTGCGGGATGACGAGCGTCGAGTAGACGACGATCGGAGCGGCCAGGTTGGGGAGAAGCTCGCGGAAGAGAATCGTCCGGTCGCGCGCGCCGCCGGCGCGCGCAGCCTCGACGAACTCCTTCTCGCGCAGCGAGAGAACCTGGCCGCGGATGATCCGGCCGATGTACGTCCAGTTGATGACGACTATCGCCACGATCACGGTCGGCAGGCCCGGCCGTACCGCGCCACCCGCGCAACCGTTCCCGAGCGAGCACGCCGACCCGATCCCGAGTGCCAGGAGCAGGATCGGGAAGGCGAGGGTGATGTCGATCACGCGCGAGATCAGCATGTCGACCCAGCCGCGGTAGTAGCCCGCCAGCATCCCCAGCGCGACGCCGATCGCCACCGACAGGAACGTGGCGATGAAGGCCACTTCGAGCGAGACGCGGGCGCCGTAGAGCACCCGGGAGAAGACGTCCTCGCCCACCTTGTCGACGCCGAACAGAAACGTCGTCGACGGGCCGGTCGGAGTCCCGAACCGTTGGTCGAGGGCGCTCGGAAACTGTGCGTCGGCGGGATGGGCGACCGCACGCGTGATCGGACCGGCGAGGATTGCGACCAGGACGAGGACGACGATGAACCCGAGCGCCGCGAGTGCGACCCGGTCCTGCCGGAAGCGCAGCCAGAAGAGCTGCCACGGTGTCCGGCCGGCGACCTCGGGCGTGCCCACCGGCACGACGCCTTCGCGGCGGAGCTCCTCTTGCTCTCTGACGCCTGCGACTGTCACGCGACCTCCTTCGAGGTGTGTTCGGGTGCTTCATCGGGGTCCGACGCCGGGCGGCGGCCGTTTCTTCCCGCGCCGCCGCCTGTGTCCTGGGCGCTTGCGCGACCGGTCGGCGTCGCCCGTCGGCGGCGCCGACCGTCGCGCGAGGCCGGGTCAGTAACCGGGGTAGGTCGTGGTCGGCGTGCTGGTCGTAGTCGGCGTGCCGGCCGAGGGCGACGAGCCCTTCGTCGCCGTCGGGTGTGCGACACGCCAGGTGAACTTCTGGCCGCCGAACGCATCCTTGAAGCCGTCACCGGTCACCTTGCCCGGCTTGTCCAGCTTGAAGGAGTAGAGCAGCTTGCCGTTGTAGGTCACCTGCCGTCGTCCGTCGGGCCGCTTCACGACTCCGAGCTTGCCCGAGAGCGAGCGCCCCTTCGGCGTGCCGCTGACGGTCAACGGCTGCCAGAAGGAAAGACACGCACCGTCGCAGAGCACCATGCCGTTTCGCTCCTGGTCGCTCCGATACAGCGCGCGGCCCTTCGCGTCCACGAGGACGCTCCCCGCACCACTGATGCGCTTGGCGGACACCGTGACGCCGCCGGTCTTCGCGGCACCGCCGCCGGTGCCGGTCGCGGCAATCGCAATACCGGCCACGACGGCAGCGACGCCGATCACACCAAGAATGAGCAATCGTTTCACCGAATGAACCTCCTCATCTGGATGGCATTGCTCCTCACCTACGACCGACGCCGTCACGGGTTGATTCCTTCCCGGCACTGAATGCGCGTCCCGCGTCGGCTCGATCCCGATCGCCTGGTGGAGCACCTACCGCTGCTCTATCGCGCCGCTCGCGCCTGGACGCACTCGCGCGAGGAGGCTGAAGACCTCGTCCAGGAGACCTACGCGCGCGTGCTCGCGCGGCCGCGCTTGCTCCGCGGAGAGGACGAGGTCGGATACCTGCTCCGCGCGCTGCGCAACACGCTGATCAGCCAGCATCGAACTGCGAGCCGGCGACCCTCGACGACAGAGCTCCTCGACGACGACGCGCTTGGCACGCGCGCAGGTGACGATCCGGCCGAGGCTGCCGAGACGCGCCAGGTGTATGAGGCGATTGCGGCATTGCCGGATGAGTTCCGCGACGCACTCGTCGCGGTCGACATCGCCGGGCTCTCCTACGACGAGGCCGCGCGGGCGCTCGGCGTACCCGAAGGCACGCTGACGAGTCGGCTCTTCCGGGCGCGAGACCGCGTCGCGCGCCGACTCAGCTAGCCGGGGTCAACGGCCAACTGGCCAGCTTGACGAGCTCCGCGCGCGACGCCTGGCCGAGGAGGACACAGGTGTGCGCGCCGCGCCGCCACGTCACCGCGAGCCGGTCGTTCACCCGCAGGGTCTGGTACTGCACCCCCCGGACGACCGTCGCCTGCGCCGCCGCCGGACGCGGCAGGCCGGCCCCGGCGACGATCACGTAGCCGAGCCGCCGGGCACCCTTGCCGTAGGTCACCACCGTTGCGTCGCGGCCGTCGACGCGGCCGCGGCGGAAACCGAGGGCGTGCCAGCCGTAGGTCGGGCCCAGGTCGGGGAACGCTACGCCCTCGACGGAGAGCGCCAGCCGCGTACCGGCCGCCCCCGACGCGGTCGGCGCCGGCGCGGTGGGCGGCTCCGAGGCGAGCCGCGCAGCGTCGGCCACCGTCGGCGCCCCGGGGCCGCCGCTCAGCACGACGGCGGCCACGACTGCCGCCGCGACAGCAGCAGCGGCGGCGACCACGAACCTCGGGGCGAGACGCCGCGATCGAACCTGCGCGGGTTGCGTGGGGCTGCGGGCCTCTTCGACTGCCGCGCGCAGCCGTGCAGGCACCTCCTCGGACACGAGCGACTGCGTGGCGGCCACGCTGCGCCGCTGCCGCTCGAGCAGCTCCTGCAGCTCGGGTGAGGCGGCAACGCGAGCTTCGACCTCGGCTCGACGTTCGGCGGGAAGCGATCCGTCGGCGAGCGCACAGAGCTCTGCCATCTCCTCCGTGCTCAGTCGCGCCGCCATGTCCTCCATCGCCCCCTACATGAGACCACAGCGCGCCGTTACCAGTGGCCGCGTCGAAGCCGCCGCGCGAACCGAGCTACGAACAGGCTGCCGAGGAGCACGACCGTGACCAGCTCGGCGGCTCGCGATGCCATGATCGCCGGCGGGTCGTAGCCCGGCTCCATGAACCCGAACAGCGGCGTGCGCTCGCTGACCAGCAAGAACGCGAACGCGGTCGCGGCCTGTCCGGCGCCGGCGAGCGCCAGGAGCGAGACGACCGGATTGCCGGCGCGGCCGAGGAGTCGCTCTACCGGCGCGAGCAACCCCAGTCCGATCACGGTCGCGCCGACGAAGTTGAGGACAAAGAGCGTCCCGATCGTGGGGATCGCGGAGTAGAGAGAGAAATACTGCTGGAGATGCACCGCGCCCACCGCGAGCAGCGAGAGCGCACCGACGGACCGTACAACGAGCCACAGCGAGCGGCTGAGACGCGCCTGCCGCTCGACCGCGTGCAGCAGACGAAGCTCGGCCATGGAGGACCGGCGCTCTGCGGGTTCGGCCGGCCCCGTTCCGTGCTTCTCAAACGACTGCATCTGGAATCTCCTCGATCGTGGGCTACCACCGATCAAGGACGCCGGCGAGCGCCAGGTCTTCCCGACCGCGGCAAGGCGGGGCGAAGCTCGTCCGTGCCCGAACGGCCTGCTCAAGACCCCCTGCGACTGGAACGCCCCGCAGATGCGGGGCGTTCCACGCACGGGCCTGGGCCGGCTCTCACCGGTTCAGCAGTTCCATCATCCCGGCCGGGTAGCGGTTTCCACGGACCCCTTCGACCAGGACCGCGTTGTCGAGTTCGTCCATGTCGTCTGCTGAGAGCTCGATCTGCTCGGCCCAGGCGTTTTCTTCCAGGCGACGTGGGCTCTTGGTGCCGGGAATGGGGACGACGTCGTCGCCCTTGGCCATCACCCACGCGAGCGCGAGCTGGGCCGCGGTAACGCCACGGTCGTCAGCGAGCTCGCGGACACGGTCCGCGAGCTTCAGGTTCTCCCGCAGCGCATCCTCCTGGAAGCGCGGGTTCGCCCGACGCCAGTCGTCCTCGGCGAGGTCGGCCACGGAACGGATCTGACCGGTGAGGAAGCCGCGGCCGAGCGGCGAGTACGCGACCAGCCCAATGCCGAGCTCGCGGAGCGTGTCGAGCACGCCGGCCTCGACGTCGCGCGTCCAGAGCGAGTATTCGCTCTGCACCGCCGTGATCGGATGGGTGGCGTGTGCGCGCCGGATCGTCTCGGGCGATGCCTCCGAGAGGCCGATGTAGCGCACCTTCCCCTGCTCGACGAGCTCGGCCATCGAACCGACCGTCTCCTCGATGGGCACGCTCGGGTCGACACGATGCTGGTAGTAGAGGTCGATGTACTCGACGCCGAGCCGCTGCAGCGACCCCTCGCACGCCCGCCGAACGTTTTCGGGGCTCCCGTCCACGTTCCGATCCGCCAACCGGTCGGGCTCGATTGCGAACCCGAACTTGGTCGCGATCTCGAATCGCTCGCGCCTGCCGGCGACGGCGCGCCCGACGAGCTCCTCGTTCGTATACGGCCCGTACACCTCGGCGGTGTCGAGAAACGTGACGCCGAGCTCCAGCGCCCGATCGATGGTCTCGAGCCCCGACTGTTCGTTCCCGCCGCCGTAGGCGTGGGTCATACCCATGCACCCGAGTCCCTGTGCCGAGACCTCGAGACCCTGGCTGCCGAGTGTCCGTCGTTGCATCAGTTCCTCCTTGCCGGTGAGCTGCCTTCGTCTTGCCGCAACGCCCGCGCCGCTTCGCTGGACGAGGCCGCGGTCGCGTCGCGACGGTCGCCGCGAGCCAAGGCACAAGCCCAAGATCTCGCGCGCCGTAACGTCGTCTCACCGTAGCCATCGACCTTCTGCCCAGGTCGGAGGCAGCGCTCCCCCGCTCGACCGATGATGCACAACGGTGCTCGGAAATGGGAAAGCCCCACCGAAGCGGGGCTTTCCGTTAGCAGGCCTGTAAGCCGGATTCTGTCTTGGATGACCATCCCTCTCGGCAGCTACCCGGGCCCTCGGCGGGCAACCTGGTCACGGGCCCTGTTCGCCTTGCACCGGACGGGGTTTGGCAAGCCGCCGCGTCGCCGCGACGCTGGTGGGCTCTTACCCCACCGTTTCACCCTTACCGCCGGCGTCTCCGGAGATCCGCCGGTGGCGGTTTGCTTTCTGTTCCACTTTCCGTCGGCTTTCGCCGCCTGGCTTGCGCCAGCGTCCTGCCCTGCGGTGTCCGGACTTTCCTCGACCGGCCGCCCGTGCCGAGGCACGAGTCGAGCCGACCGCGGTCACCCGGCCTGCACGACGAATTCTAGCCCCGATTCCAGCGCACCCTCATCCGCGAGCTGACTGCCGCATTCCGGGCAGAACACGCTGCCACGGGCATGCATGACGAACTCGCCGCAGGTGAGGCACTCGAGCGAGGCCCCGCGCAGGAGGGCGGCCAGCTCCTGGTCGAGCGTGCGGTGCAGCGACGCGACGTTGACTGGGTCGGCGTGCACTAGAGCTCCCGGAAGACCCCCACGACGCGTCCGAGGATCTGGACGTAGCTGCCGTAGATCGGCTCCATGCTCGCGTTCTCCGGCTGGAGGCGGATGCGGTCGCTCTCCCGGTAGAACGTCTTGACGGTCGCCTCGTCGGCCCACTCGTCGTCGCCGACGAGCGCCACGACGATCTCGCCGTTCCGCGCATCCTGCGTGCGCTGGACGATCACGATGTCCCCGTCGAGGATCCCCGCGTCGATCATCGACTCACCCTTGACGCGGAGCAGGAAGTCGCCCTTCGCAGAGGCGGGCATCGGCAGGTAGTCCTCGATGTTCTGCTCTGCGAGCAGCGGGCCGCCGGCGGCGATCTCGCCGAGCAGCGGCAAGCGCGCGATGTCCGCCGGATCCCCGAGCACCTCGACCGGCTCGGCCTCGCGCTTCTCGCGGCCGATCAGCTCGAGCGCCCGCGGCTTCGTCGGGTCGCGCTTCAGGAGCCCGGCGCGTTCGAGGTTTGCGAGGTGGGCGTGCACCGTGGACGGCGAGGCCAGGCCGACGTGCTCCCCGATCTCGCGCACGGTCGGCGGGTAGCCGTGCCGGTCGACGTATTCGACGAGGAAGTTCCAGATCTCCTGTTGGCGGGCCGTCAGCACGAGCGCTCCTCCGAGGTTCGCTGATTGGTCGAACGTGTGTTCGCTCCCACGATAGAGACTCCTGCGGACGTCGTCAAACGTTTGGCTCGCTCACCGCGGGCCCGCCGGACGAGGAACAGAAAAACCGCCCCGGAGGGCGGCTTCGCCTGCTTCGATGCGCTGGAGAGGACTTGAACCTCCACGACCGCAATGGCCACTAGGCCCTCAACCTAGCGCGTCTACCAATTCCGCCACCAGCGCCTGAGGAGCGCGCATTGTAGCCGTGGCTCACTCGATCGGCGTGAGCTCGCGCTCGAGCGTCGCGCGTTCCTCCTCGAGCCACGGCGGCAACGCGAGCCCGTGCCCGAGCGAGTCTTCCGGCTCGTCGACGAGGAAGCCGGGGCCGTCGGTCGCGATCTCGATCAGAAGCCCGTCGGGCATGCGGAAGTAGATCGAGCGGAAGTACTTCCGGTCCTGGATCTGCGTCGGCCGCAGCCCGAGCTCGGTCAGCCGTTCGAGCCAGCTCTCCGCCTCGTCGCCGTCGCGTGTCCGCCAGGCGATGTGGTGCGTCGCACCGGGGCCGATCAGCGCCGCGTCCTCGAGCGGCTCCGCGAACTGCAGCGGCGCGCCCGGTTCGAACAGGCCGGCGTAGAGATCCGGGTTGCCGATCGCAACGACATCGTGCAGGCGCGGCGACGCGCCGGGAGAGAGGCGCAGGCGCAGCCCATCGGGATCCTCCGCCTCCGACTCCTCGGCAACCGCCGGAGTCTCGAGGCCGATCGACTCGAGCGTCCCGCGCCCCAGCCGGCCCGCATCGGCGCGCGGCCACTCGAAGAACGTGATCAGCGTCCCGGGCGTGCCGACACGGTCACCGAAGTACAGGTGGTAGCTGTGCGGATCGTCGAAGTTGACCGTCTTCTTGACGAGCGAGAACCCGAGCTCGTCGCGATAGAAGGAGAGCGTCCGCTGCGCGTCGGAGCAGACGCACGTGACGTGGTGCAGGCCCGCCAGCTGCATTCGAGCGGGAGTCTACGGCTACTTGAGCAGGCGGAACAGGAGGATCGTGTTCGCGAAGAACAGCACCGCGACGCCGATCGTCACCCGTGTGAGGTTGCGCTCGACGATATGTGTGCCGCCCTGCGACGCCGGCGTGAAGCCCATCCCGCCGAGGCCGGCATCCCGTCCGGAGTGCATCAGGATCAGCCCGACGAGGGCGGCCGAGAGCAAGACGTGGATGACGGCGAAAACCGGAAGCATCGCGGCGGGAAGGGTAGCTAACCCTTCGCGACATCGAGGATCGCGCGAACGAGATCCCCCGCGATCTGATCCTTCGTCACGTATCCCGCCGCGCCGGCTGCACGCGCCCTCGAGACGTCGTCCGAGGTGTTCGAGCCGGTCAGGACGATCACCCGCGTCCCGGGCGACTCGTCGCGAATCGCATTCGTCGCGTCGATCCCGTCCATCACCGGCATGGCGATGTCCATGAGCACCACGTCGGGACGCTCCTCCCGTACGAGCTCGACCGCCGCACGACCGTCGAGCGCACGTCCGACCACGTCGATCCGCCCGTCGGTCGACAGGATCGCCTCGAGCGCCTCGGCGAACAGACGCTGGTCGTCCGCGATCACGACGCTGACGCGGTTGGCCGCCATGGCTCTAAGTTACGCACATGGATGCGAACGAGGCTAGGGCCAAGATCCACGACCTGCTCCTGACCGGCGACAACCGCCTCAAGAACGGGGTTTCCGCCGACAAGATCCGCGAGAGCTACGAGCAGGCGCTCGCCGTCGCGCGTGAGCACGGGCTCGAGGAGTCGGTGCGGCCGCTCGTCGAGATCAGGCTCGCCGATCTCGAACGGCTCGCAGGAGAATCTCCTCCACCCTTTCCGCCTGCCGCCTGACATCGTGCTCGGCTGCGGCTCGCAAGGCGGCGTCGTTCGGAGACGGAAGCGCGGCCGCTTGCTCGAGCGCGCGTGAGAGCGCGTCGAGGTCGAGCGGGTCGACGAGCACCCCGGCGCCGTCCGTGACGAACTCGGGCGGGCCGCCGACACGCGTCGCGACGACGCTGCGTCCGCACGCCATCGCCTCGAGCAGCGCCTGGCCGAACGGCTCGAGGAGCGCCGGACCGCACACGACATCCGCGGCGCACAGCCAGCCTGGGACGGCGGCGTGCGGAACGCGGCCGACGACCCGCACGCGGTCGCGGCCTTCGAGCGCGCCACGAAGCGGACCGTCGCCGACGAACGTCAGCGATCCACGCCCGACTCGCGAGAACGCATCCGCGAGGCGCACGACGTTCTTGCGATCCGTCAGCGACCCGACGTGCACGAAGGCAGGAGGCTCGAGCTGCTCCACCGGCTGCACGTCGCGAAACTGCTCGAGATCGACGCCGGAGTCGACGACCGCGGTCTTGCCGCGCGCGTCGGGCAGCTTCTCCTCGAGCTCGCGACGCAGGTACTCGGACACGGCGATCACCGTCGACGCGCGCCGGACGACGCGACGCGTCAGGGACGCGATGCCCGGGATCGCGCCGACGTTCCGCACGTCACGGCCATGCGCGGTGACGACGAGCGGCGCATCGACCCGAGTGGCCAGGTAGCCGGCCGGAACGAGGAAGTGCGCCCACACGACATCCGGCCGCTGCGCGCGACCCACCCGCCTGCGCAGCTCGAGGAACCGCACCTTCCCGCCCCTGCGCCGGTCGAGCACCGCGAGCTCGACCTCGTGGCCGCGCGCGCGCAACGCACGCTCGCCGAGCGCCACGAACGAGCCGAGGTCGGGGTCGTCTGGCCCGGGATACATCTGCGAGACGAGCAGGATGCGCATCAGGCGGAGCGGCCGACGAGGCGCGACAGGCCCCCGCGACCACGCCTCGCGACGGTGGGGTCGATCGCGAGCAACACGATGTCCGCCAGCAGGTTGAGGACGATGATCGCCGCCGCGGCGACCAGCGTGACCGCGAGGATGACCGGCAGGTCGTACCCCTGCAGGCCGGCGAGCGCCCGGATCATCGTGCGTCCGAGACCCGGCAGCCCGAACACCGTCTCGATGTACATCGCGATCCCGATCGCCGTCCCGGCGTCCATCGCGGTCATCGTGACGACAGGCGCGATCGCGTTCCGCAACGCGTGGGAGCGGACCACGCGAAACTCCGACGCACCCTTCGCACGCGCCGTACGTACCCAGGGCTCCTCGAGCACCTCGAGCATCCGCGCCCGGATGATGCGCGTGTAGAGCGCGACGAAGAAGAGCGCGAACGTGATCCACGGGAGCACGAGGTGCCATGCCCACTGTCCCAGGCCGCCGCACGGCGGCGGCGCACCGGTCACGCCGAACTGCTGGAACGCCTTCACCGCCGCGTCGGAGGGACGGCTGATCGTGCAGTACCCGGATGCCGGCATCAACTTCCACCTGTTGCCGACGAAGAGCTGCAGCAGCAACCCCACCACGAGCGGATGAGTGGAGATCGCGGCGACGGAGAGACCGAGCGAGAGCCGGTCGACGAACGACCGCGGTCGCGTCGCGACGAACGTGCCGAGCGGCACGGCGATGAGGAGCAGCAGCACGAATCCACCGAGCACGAGCGAACCGGTGACGAGGGACGCCTGCCAGACGAGCCGGCCCACCGGCGAGCCCTGCGCCGAGCCGCCGAAGAAGCTGATCGTCGCCCACGAGATCCCGAAGTCCCCGTGCACGAGCCGCCCCATGTACTTGCCGTACTGGACGAGCGCCGGACGGTCGGTTCCGAGCAGGTGATGCGCGTGCGCGATCTGCGCCGGCGAGGCGTGCTGGATGTCGACGAGGAACCCGGCGGGATCCTGTGGCACCGTCAGGTAGATCGCGAAGGTGATCACCGAGAGAACCCAGAGCAGGATCACCGCGACCCCGACCCGGCGGACGATGTACCCGGTCACCGCACCGACCTCGGATCGGTCGCCTCGCGCAGTCCTTCGCCGAACTGGTTGAGCGCGAACACGGTCAGGAAGATGGCGATCGACGGGCAGAGCGTCAACCAGGGCTGCGTCGTCGCCGGGTTGTACGGATTCGGGTTCAGGATCGAGCCCCAGGTCTGAGCGAGCAGGCTCCCCCAGCTCGCCGTCGGCAGCTTGATCCCCGCGCCGAGGAACGTCACGCCGACCTCGATCATGATGTTCGTCGCGACGAGCAGCGTCCCGTAGGCGAGGAGCGGCGGCACGACGTGGGGCAGCAGGTGCGTGCGCACGATGCGCGTGTCGCGGGCGCCGACCATCTGAGCAGCCTCGACGAACTCGCGGTTGCGCAACGACTGGATCTGCGCCCGCACGATCCGTGCCGGATAGAACCACGTGAACGCGCCGATGATGACGATCAGCTGAAACACGCCCTGGTTGAGGGCACCGTGGAACGTCCACCGGGTCAGGCCGTAGCTGAAGAGGCTGCCGATCATGACGAGGAAGAGCAGCAACGGAAAGGCCATCACGAGGTCGGTGAAGCGGGAGATGACCGCGTCGACCCAGCCGCCGAAGTAGCCGGCGAGCGCGCCGAGGAGCATCCCGAGGAGGATCGCGACCACCGCGGCGCCGGCTGCGACCTCCAGCGACACGCGTCCGCCGTAGAGCACCCGCATGAACTCGTCGCGGCCGAGCGAGCTGTCTGCACCGAGCAGGAGCAGCGTCTTGCCCGTCCCTTTCGGGGGCGGCGGATGCTTCAGCGCGTACGGGTCGTCCCCCGCGACCTCGTGGGTCGCGTAGGTGACGGTGAACGGCCCGGCCGGCCGGAGCCCGACGCTGACCGCATACGGGAAGAAGTCGTTCGGCCCGTGGCCGACGAGCTTCCCGTACAGCGGCGCGCCCGGCCCGACCGCGAAGACGAGCAGCAGGAGGAAGACGGCGCAGCCGACCGCGACGCGGTCGCGCTTGAACCGCCGCCAGGCGAGCGCCCACTGCCCCTGCGCGCGCGGCGCATTGACGTCGACCCCGTCGTCCACGATCCCGACACTAGCCGTCAGCTCGGCGCGCGCTCCCGATCGTACTCGCCCCATTCGTCGCGTAACGCACCGCAGATCTCACCGACCGTGCAGCGTGCGCGCAACGCCTCGCGCATCGGGAAGAGGAGGTTGTCGGTCCCGCGTGCCGCGTCGCGTACCCGCGAGAGCGCGTCCGCGGCATCGGAGGCGCTTCGCTCCGCGCGCACCTTCGCGGTCCGCTCGAGCTGCCGCGCCTCGGCGGCGGGGTCGATGCCCTGGAGCTCGATCGGCTGCTCCGATTCGGCGACGTACTTGTTGACGCCGACGATCGCGCGCTCTCCGGCCTCGACCTCCTGCTGCCAGCGAAACGCGGCATTCTCGATCTCGTTCTGCACGAACCCCTGCTCGACCGCGGCGACCGCGCCGCCTAGGTCGTCGATGCGCTCGATCAGCTCCCATGCGCGCGTCTCGAGCTCGTCGGTCAGGGACTCGATGAAGTACGAGCCGCCGAGCGGGTCCGCGGTCGACGTCGTGCCTGCTTCCTCCTGCAGGATCTGCTGCGTGCGGAGCGCGATCGTCGCCGCGCGCTCGGTCGGCAGCGCGAGCGCCTCGTCGTAGGAGTTCGTGTGCAGCGACTGGGCGCCGCCGCAGATCGCGGAGAGCGCCTGGATCGCGACGCGCACGACGTTGTTCTCGGGCTGCTGCGCAGTGAGCGTGGAGCCGCCCGTCTGCGCATGGAATCGCAGCGCGAGCGCCTTCTCGTTGGTCGCGCCGAACCGCTCGCGCATCACACGCGCCCAGAGCCGCCGCGCCGCGCGAAACTTCGCGACCTCCTGGAAGAAGTCGTTGTGGGCGTTGAAGAAGAACGACAGACGCGCCCCGAACTCGTCGGGCGACTGGCCCGCGGCAACGGCCGCCGTGCAGTAGGCGATCCCGTTCGCGATCGTGAAGGCGAGCTCCTGGACAGCGGTCGAGCCGGCCTCACGGATGTGGTAGCCGGAGATCGAGATCGTGTTCCACGACGGGATCCGCTCCGCGCAGTACGCGAACAGATCCGTCGTCAGCCGCATCGACGGACGCGGCGGGAAGATGTAGTTGCCGCGCGCGATGTACTCCTTGAGGATGTCGTTCTGCACCGTGCCGCGCAGCGCTGTGCTCGCCACGCCCTGCTCCTCCGCGACCAGCTCGTAGAGGAGCAGGAGCAGCGACGCGGGGGCGTTGATCGTCATCGACGTCGACACCTCGTCGAGCGGGATGCCGCCGAGCAGGATCTCCATGTCCGCGAGCGAGTCGATCGCGACGCCGGTGCGCCCCACCTCGCCGAGCGCGTGCGCGTCGTCGGAGTCGTACCCGAGCTGCGTCGGCAGGTCGAACGCGATGGAGAGCCCCGTCTGCCCGCGATCGAGGAGATAGCGGTAGCGCGCGTTCGACTCCTCGGCAGATGCGAACCCGGCGTATTGCCGCACCGTCCACGGCCGGCCGCGGTACATGTCCCGGTACGGCCCGCGCGTGTACGGGAAATCGCCCGGGAGCTCGAGGTCCGCCGTCGCGTCGGAAGCGGTGTAGACCGGCTTCACCTCGATCCCCGATTCCGTCTCCCTGCGGTCGGTCGCGGCCACGTGCTTAGGCTACTGCTCATGCCCGTGACCGTGAGACTCTTCGCAGGCCTCCGCGAACGCGCCGGCTGGTCGCGGCGCGAGGTGGAGGCCGCCTCGGTGGGCGAGGTCTGGGGCTCGCTCGAGCTGGGCGACGAGCCGAAGGGCCTCCTCTATGCCGTGAACAAGGAGTACGCCGGGCGCGATCGCGCGCTCGAGGACGGCGACGAGGTGGCCCTCATCCCGCCGGTGTCCGGCGGCGCCTTTCTGCTGAGCGAGGAACCGCTCTCGCTGGACCGGGTCGTCGACGAGGTACGAGCCGACGAGGCGGGCGCGATCGCGACCTTCACCGGGACGACACGCATCCATTCACGCGGCCGCACCGTCACGCACCTCGACTACGAGGCCTACGAGGGGATGGCCGAAGGGGTGATGGCGGAGATCGCCGGGCGCCTGCAGGATCGGTACGAGCTCTGTGCCGTCGCCATCCATCATCGGATCGGACGGGTCGGGATCGGCGACACGTCGGTCGTGATCGCCGTCTCCGCACCGCACCGCCAGGACGCGCTGGCCGCGTGCAGGGAAGCGATCGACGAGCTGAAGCAGCGCGTGCCGCTCTGGAAGAAAGAGGTCTACGCCGGCGGCGAGGAATGGATCGGGCAGGGATCGTGATGGACGACTACCGCGGATACGACCCGATCCAGCCGCGCGGCACCGACTGGCGGGGCCGGCTGAAGCGCATCTTCGGGCCGCTCGTCGCGCTGCTCCTGCTGCTCGGCAAGTGGGCGTTCCTCCTCGCGAAGGCATCCTCGATCTTCATCGCGGTTGCCGCCTACGCGCTCATCTTCGGCTGGAAGTTCGCCGTCGGGATCGTCGTCCTGATCCTCCTGCACGAGACCGGGCACTACATCGAGGCGAAGCGCGAGGGACTGAACCCGCGGCTGCCCGTGTTCATCCCGTTCCTCGGCGCGTACGTGCAGTACACGCGCGGCCATCCGTGGCAGACGGCGCGCGTCGCGATCGCCGGGCCGATCTTCGGCGGGCTTGCCAGCCTCGTCTTCTACCTGGTCGCGCGCCAGCAGGACTCTCCCATCCTCTTCGCGCTCGCGTACTTCGGCTTCTTCCTGAACCTGATCAACCTGGCGCCGTTCGGGATCTTCGACGGCGGCGCGGTGTGGCGCTCCGCCCACTGGCTGCGGATGGGCGGCGGGTCCGGCAAGGCGATGATCACCTACGCGCTCTACTTCGGCACCGCCGTCGCGCTCGCGCTCGGCATGTGGGCGGCGCACATCCCGCAAGACCGCTTGTGAGCCTCCGATGACCGACGACCGCCAGATCCTCGACCACCCTGCCGACCGCGAGATCGAGGCGTCGGTCGCGAAGATCGCCGACGAGTTCCGCGCCGGCTTCGAGAAGGTGGCGGAGATCGACCGGCCGGCGGTCGCGCTCTTCGGCTCGGCGCGCCTCGGCGAGGGCAGCAAGGCCTACAGCGAGGCACGCGCCGTCGGGAAGTGCTTCGGCGAGGCCGGTTGGGCCGTCGTCACCGGCGGCGGAGGCGGCGTGATGGAGGGCGCGAACCGCGGGGCGCAGGAGGGCGGCGGGCTGTCGGTGGGCTTCAACATCAAGCTGCCACACGAGCAGCACTCGAACCCGTACCTCGACATCTCGCACACGTTCGACCACTTCTACGCGCGCAAGGTCTGTTTCGTCCGGCCGGCGGAGGGGTTCGTCATCTTCCCCGGTGGGTTCGGCACCCTCGACGAGCTGTTCGAGGCGCTGACGCTGATCGAGACCGGGAAGATCCGTCAGTTCCCGGTCATCCTCTTCGACTCCGACTACTGGGGGGCGATGATGGACTGGGTCCGCGACTCGTTGCTCGCCACCGGGACGATCTCCGACGCCGATCTCGAGCTCCTGCACGTCACCGACGATCCGGACGAGGCGGTGCGGCTCGTGCTCGACTACTACAACCGGCGCTCCGCCGACCGGGACGCGGCCTGAGCTACACCGTCGTCGGCAAGACGATGTACGGGCCGGGCGGCGTCGTTCCGGGGCCGTAGACGGTCGTCGGGCTGTCCGGGATGTAGTGCGACCTGAAGTCGTCGTGGCGCAGCAACTTGCCGGCCGCGTCGTAGACGTCGCGGGTCACCTCGATGTCGAAGCCCTGCTCGCCGGTGCCCGCGACGACCTTGACCGAGCCGCGCGGCGCGCGTGGGTCGACGGCGTAGTTCATCGACGGCCCCGTCCAGTTCGTCTGCGGTCCCGTGTGCGAGACGACACGGCGCCGCTCCGGGGTGCCGTAGAACGAGAAGGTCAGCGTCGAGTCGGTGTAGGACGTCTTGATCAGGATTCCGTGCTTCAGGTCGTTGCGGAACCTGAAGTCGGGCCCGCCCCACGACACCGTCGCGTCGCGGCCCAGTGGATAGTGAGCGAGGTAGAGGTTGTGGTTCGTCCGGGCGAGGATCGGCAGCCCGATCTCGAACGCATCGTTGAAGAGCGTGGTCGCGGTCTGGCAGACCCCGCCGCCGATCGACGGCAGGACGAGCGACCCGATGATCTCCTGCCCCTCGAGGAAGCCGCGCTCGGCCGTGCGCGGGCCGACGACGTCGTTGAACGAGAAGATCGCGCCCGGCTCGATCAGCGTCCCGTCGATGAGGTCCGCCATCAGGTGGACGTTGTGGATGCGATTCGAGGAGGACGCGCCCATCTGCGTCGTGTACGAGACGAGCTTCCGGCGGATTCCGAGCTCGTTCGCCTCGGCGGTCGTCCGGTCCGGTTCACGGGGAGCGAGCTCGACCTGCGCGACGTGAGCGCCGTGCGCCGCGGCGGTGATCGCAACGGCGAGCTGGGTCGGGTCGAGATCACGGCCTGGACGCGAGGGAACCACACGGACACGATCCCCGGCAACCGCGAACTGCGCGTTGTGCGCCCGCGTGATCCATCGTCCGACACGCGGACGCGCCACCCGCGCGAGCGCCTCGCCGTCGAACCGGAGCGCGAACCGGTGTGTGCGCCGCGTGATCCGCAGGGCGCGCGCGAGCTGCACGGGCGTGAGGGCGCCGAGGCGGGCTCCGTGGTAGCCGAGCGCGATCGGAGACGCGAGCAGCACGCGGGCGGTCGACGCGGCGCTCCTCGCCGCGGGATCGAGGATCGCGGGCCGCACGAGCCGGTAGGGCGCGTCGACGACGCCGTGCCGTTGCGAGAGTCGCCGGAGGAGCTCGGCCCGGTCGAGCTCGAGCCCTGTCTGCGACGGCGTCGTCACCGCGCGCGTCCCGCGCAGCGTGACGGTCGCCGAGACGGCCGGTCGCCCGGAGCGCGCGATCGCGCCGAGCACGTTGTTCGCGTCTTCGGCCCGCCCCAGCACCGGCGCGACGTCGCTGCGTCCTCCGGGCGCGAGCAAGCGCCAGGAGCCCGCGTGTAGTGCGCGTCTCGCAGTCGCGTGCACGTCGAGCGCGACCACCCAGCCGCGGCGCACGTGGAAGGTCCTGCCGCCGGCGCGAATCGTCACGGGCTGCCTCACCCACGAGCGCAGCGTGCGCTCGATCCGAGCCTCGCTCTCGCCGCCGACGTCGATCCCGAGCACGTGCACGCCGGGCTTCGCCGCTCCGCGGTACTCGAGCCCGCGCACGGCGACGGCGCCCGCACCGGCGAGCACGAGAGCGGCGGCGATCAGGGCGGCGCGCTGCATTCCGACAGTGAAGCAACGGGTCCGGCGGGCTCCGGGATGCTCGGGCGTAACCTGCACCCGTGGAGCTTCGCGACCTGCCGTCCGTGGACGAGCTCGCGCGCGGGTCGGCCGACCCACTCGCCGTGGCGGCGGCGCGCGCCGTGATCGAGCGTGCCCGCGCCGCGATTCGCGCCGGGGCGGAGCCCGGCGACCTCGCGGCGGCGCTCGAGGCAGAGCTTGCGGCCGTCCGGCGTCCGGCGCTCCGGCGGGTGCTGAACGCGACCGGCGTGATCGTGCACACGAACCTCGGCCGTGCGCCGCTGCCGGCAACGGCGCTCGAGCGGGTGGCAGACGCGGCCCGCGGCTACTCCAACCTGGAGTACGACCTGGCGGCGGGAGAGCGCGGCTCGCGCCAGGATCACGTGGCCGGCCTCCTCGGGCGGCTGACCGGTGCCGAGTCCGCGATCGTCGTGAACAACAACGCAGGCGCGATGCTCCTCGCGCTCGCGGCGCTCGCCGAGGGCCGCGAGGTGCTCGTGTCGCGCGGCGAGCTGATCGAGATCGGCGACGGCTTCCGCATCCCCGACGTGCTTGCCCGCTCCGGCGCTCGGCTGGTCGAGGTCGGGACGACGAACAGGACGCGCGCATCCGACTACGAGCAGGCGATGCGGCCGGAGACCGCCCTGATCCTGCGCGTGCACCAGTCGAACTTCCGCGTCGTCGGCTTCACGGAGCTCCCGTCGCTTGCCGACCTCGCCGAGGTCGCCCGGCGACATCAGCTGCCGCTGATCGACGACCTCGGTTCGGGTGCGCTCGTCGACCTCGCCGACGAGCCGACCGTTCGCGCCTCGCTCGCCGCCGGGGCCGACCTCGTCTGCATCAGCGGCGACAAGCTGCTCGGCGGGCCGCAGGCCGGCATCGTCGTCGGCCGTGCCGAGCTGGTGGAGAAGCTGCGCCGCCATCCGCTCCACCGCGCCCTGCGGATCGACAAGCTCGGCCTCGCGGCACTGGAGGGAACGCTGCAGCTGTACCTCGACCCGGCCCGCGCGCTTCGCGAGGTCCCGGTGCTCCGCATGCTGCGCGAGGATGCCGCCCTCGTCCGTGCGCGCGCAGAACGGCTCGCGGAGGCAACGAACGGCGAGGTGGAGGAGACGGTTGCGCGGGTCGGCGGCGGCGCGCTGCCGCTCGCGGAGCTTCCGTCGTTCGCCTGCGCGGTCGAGGAGTCGCTTGCCGCGGCACTGCGCGCGCACGAGCCGCCGGTCGTCGGGATCGTCCGTGACGGCCGTCTGCTCCTCGACTGCCGCACGCTCGACGACGACGAAGCCGGCCTCGTCGCCGCGGCGGTCGCCGCATGCCGCTGACGGTCGGGACCGCCGGCCACATCGACCACGGCAAGACGTGGCTCGTGCGCGCGCTCACCGGCAAGGACACGGACCGGCTGCCCGAGGAGCAGGCGCGCGGGATCTCGATCGATCTCGGCTACGCGGCGCTCGAGCTGCCCGACGGCCGCAGGCTGTCGCTCGTCGACGTGCCGGGCCACGAGCGCTTCGTGCGGACGATGATCGCGGGCGCGACCGGCATCGACCTGTTCCTGCTCGTGATCGACGCGCAGGAGGGAGCGCGACCGCAGACGCTGGAGCATCTGGCGGTACTGCGGCTGCTCGGGATCGAGCGAGGCGTCGTCGCGGTGACGAAGGCGGACGCAGTCGACGAGGAGACGCTCGAGCTCGCCGTCGAGGAGGCACGCGAGCTGGTCCCCGGCGCCGAGATCGTGGCGGTGTCGGCGAAGACCGGCGCCGGCCTCGACGAGCTGCGCGCGGCGCTCGCGCGTGTCCCGGTCGACGCCCGCGACGCAGCTGCGGCGACACGGCTCTACGTCGATCGCGTCTTCACCCTGCAGGGTGCCGGGACGATCGCGACCGGCACGCTCTGGTCGGGCACCGTCGCCGCCGGCGACCTGCTGCTGGTCGAGCCGGCGGGAAAGACGGTTCGCGTGCGCTCGGTGCAGGTCCACGACACGCCGGTCGACCGGGCCGAGGCGGGTCAGCGTGTCGCCGTCAACCTGCCGACGGTCGAGCGCCGCGAGCTCCGGCGCGGCGACGTGCTCGTCGAGCCCGGCCACTATCCCGTCTCGTACCGCCTCGACGTCCGGCTCGCGCCGCTCGCCGACATTCCGGCCGCCGTCACCGTGCACGTCGGGACGAAGGCGGCGCCGGCCCGGGTCGTGCGCTCGGGCGACTATGCGCAGCTGCGGCTCCAGGAGCCGGTCGTCGCGGCGCGCGGCGACCGGGTCGTGCTGCGGACGGAGACGACCGTGGGCGGCGGTGTCGTGCTCGACCCGGCGCCGGCGCGACGCCTCGACGCGGCGCGCCTCGCTGCGCTCGACCACGGTACGCCGGAGGAGATCGTCCGGACGCTCGTGCACGAGCCTGTCTCCGGCCCCGAGCTCCAGGCGCGCGGCCTTCTTCCCCCGGGCGAGCTCGCCCAGGGGCTCGCCGCCGTCCGGTCGGCGGGCGACCACTACTTCTCGGACGCCTGGCTCTCCGCCCTGCGAAAACGCGTGCACGAGCGGCTCGCCGAGCGTGCCGCCGCGAATCCGCTCGACCCGGGGCTCCCGCTGGCCGAGCTGCTGCCGGCTGCGCCGTGGACGGCCGCGGTGCAGAACCTGCTCGAGGTCGAGCGACGAGGCGCGAAGGCCTACCTCCCCGGCGCAACGGCCGCACTCGGCGCGCGCGAGGATGCCGCCGCGGAGCTCGTCGAGCAGCTCGCACAGCAAGAGATCGCGAAGGTCTCCGACAAGGAGCTCGCCGTGTTCCTCGACGAGACGGACCGGTTGCGCCGCGTCGGCGACGGCTTCGCCGTCTCGGTCGCGCTCTACGAGCGCGGCCGCGCGACGCTGTCGGAGCTGCCGGAGATCACGCTCGCCGCCTTCCGCGACGCGCTCGGCATCGGCCGCCGGACGGCGCAGCTCCTGCTCGAGCGCTACGACGCGGATGGGCTGACGCTTCGCCGCGGTGACGTCCGCGTGCTGCGCCGGTCGCGTTGAGAGCTTCTAAGCTCCCGCGAACTTCTCAGGACAGGGGGAGAACGGATGAGAAACAGATTCCTTGCGCTTGCGGGCGCGGTCATGCTGGCCGTCGTCGTCGTCGTGGCGGCCTCGGCCGCCGGCAAGCCGCCGTCCGGCAGCTCGACGGGCACGGCGTCGGTGTTCGTGCCGAACCCGGTCTCGAGCCTCGGCGACGAGTCGCTGACCGACCAGAAGGACGCGGCCTCCGCCGTCCCCGACGCGGCGTACCACACCGTCACGCTGACGAACCTCGACGGCAGCGGGTTCCTGCGCGGCACCTACGCGACGGTGCTCAGCGAGACGGGCAGCCCGGCGTACTCGCCGACGAACACGTTCGTCTACACGCGAGATCAGGACGAGTTCGAGCAGGTGATGGCGTACTACTGGATCACCGAGGCGCAGAAGTACGTGCACAGTCTGGGCTTCGGCGAGTCGCGGCGTGGGATCGACAACGTCTCCCAGCCGGTGCGGATCAACCAGTACGGCGTGGACAACTCGTTCACGACCGACCATCCGTCGAACGAGATCCGCTTCGGCAAGGGCGGCGTCGACGATGCAGAGGACGCCGAGGTGATCCTGCACGAGTACGGCCACGCCCTCCACCAGGGTCAGAACTTCTCGTTCGCATCGGAGCAGGCGGGCGCGATCAGCGAGGGGTTCGCCGACTACTGGGCAGTCACGGTCAGCGACGTCGTCTCGCAGCGGCTCGGCGTTCCGGAGCAGGAACCGCTCCCGTGCGTCGCCGACTGGGACTCGACCTCGTATACCTCGACCGTGCCGCACTGCCTGAGGAGGCTCGACACGAACCTCCACTATCCGGAGGACCTGGACGGCGAGGTGCACGACGACGGGCAGATCTGGTCGCGTGCGCTCTGGGACATCCGCCAGAGCCTCGGCCACGTGAAGGCGGACACGCTCATCCTGCAGGGGTCGTTCGACTTCCCGGGCACGACGATGCCCGACCTGGCGACCCGGACGGTCGCGGCCGCACAGGAGCTCTACGGCGCGAGGACGGCGAAGGTCGTGCACGACGCGTTCGCCGCCCGCGGGATCCTCTGACCTGCGTCCCGCCCCGCCGCCTCCGGGCGGCGGGGCGGGACCTCCTGCGCTCGCCGGCGCGTACCTTCACCGTGAGACGCTTCACGGTCGCAGTCGCAACGGCGTTCACGAGCGCCGCGGTCGCCGTGGGGCCTGCGGCGGCGGACGGCCTGCCGGTGCTCGGTGTCGATGTCGGCTCGAGCGGCGTCACGGTTCCCGGCAACGCGAACCGCTACCTGACGCTCCGTCCGGGCTCAGCGACGATCGTCGAGCGCACCGCGCGCAACGGCGGCCGCCTGCTGGCATTCGACCACGTCGACGGCAACTTCACGATCCCGGCCGTCGCCTACGACGGCTCGGCGAGCGGGCTCTCGGCCGACGGCTCGACGCTCGTCCTGATCGAGCCGCGCACGTCCTTCCCGCGCAAGCAGACGCGCTTCGCCGTCCTCGATGCACACTCCCTCCACCTCGAGCGGCTGATCACGCTGCACGGCGACTTCAGCTTCGACGCGGTCTCGCCGCGAGGCCGCACGATGTTCCTGATCCAGTACACGAGCCCCTCCGACCCGTCGCGATACAGCGTCCGGGCATACGACCTGCGGGCCGGCAGGCTGCTCTCCGGCGCGATCGTCGACCCGGCCGAGCACGACGACGCGATGCGCGGTGCGCCGATCACGCGAACGACGAGCCTCGACGGCCGCTGGGCCTACACGCTCTACGACGGAGCCGGGGGCACGCCGTTCGTGCACGCACTCGACACGAGCACCCGCACCGCCCACTGCATCGACCTGCCGATGCTCGCCGGCCTGCGCAACCTGTGGTCGCTGAAGCTCCGACGCGGACCCGGCGGCACGCTCCGGGTCGGCACGCCGCGGGTCGGGGCTCCAGCGGCGACGCTCGCGGTCGTCGACACGACGACCTTCGTCGCGAGCCTGCCGCCCGCAGGCGCCTCGTGGGAAGCTCGCCCGTGGCTCGCTGCGGCGTCCGCCGCACTCGCGCTCCTGCTGCTCGCCGTAGCGCTCCGACGGTACCGCGGCCGCCTCGCGGTCCGCCCCGCCCGCGGCTGACGAGCGGCGCCCGTACGATCCCGCTGCGTGGAGCGGCGGGGGCCGGTGCCCCAGCGGGTCTTCAAAACTCGTCAGGCCTGGCAACCCCAGGCTGGCTCGGTTCGACTCCGGGGCCGCTCCGTCTCGCTCACGGCCGCCTCGGCGGTCGCCGGAAACCGGACAACGATGTCGCGCGTACCTCCCGGAACGACAACGTCCGTCACGGGAGGGAAACGATGCAGGGCACGAGACTCAGATGGGCCGCGCTCGCGGCGACAGCGGCGGTGGCCGCAACCGGGCTGGCCGGCGCAGCCGATGCACGACAGCAGGCGAACGTCTATGCGGTGCACGCGCTCGTCTCCGACGGCACCGCGGTCCAGGCGCCGGCGACCGACGCGTCGCTCGTCAACGCGTGGGGCCTCGTCGCCGGGCCGAGCACGCCGTGGTGGACGGCCAACAACGGCAGCAACACCTCGACGCTCTACAACGGCGCCGGCGCGAAGCAGGCACTGTCGGTGAGCGTTCCCGGATCGCCGAGCGGGGCGGTGTTCAACGGCGTCGCGACCGACTTCGCCGTCAGCTCGAACGGCAAGAGCGCAGCCGCGCGGTTCCTGTTCTCGACCGAGGGCGGGAAGATCCTGGGCTGGAACCCGGCGGTCGACGCGACGACGGCCGTGCTGGGAGCCGACCGATCCTCCGGCGGTGCGATCTACAAGGGGCTCGCGACGGTCGCCGACCGGCTGTATGCGACCGACTTCCACAACGGCCGGGTCGACGTCTTCGACGCGAGCTTCGCGCCGGTCTCGCTCCCCGGGGCGTTCTCGGACGCGACGATCCCGAAGGGCTTCGCTCCCTTCGGCGTCCAGGCGCTCGCCGGCAACGTCTTCGTGACGTTTGCCCAGCAGGACAGCGCGCGCAAGGACGACGTCCCGCTGCCCGGCAAGGCGTATGTGGACGAGTTCACGCCGGACGGGAAGCTCGTCGCACGGGTCGTGAACAGCGGCAAGAAGAATGCGCCGCTCAACGCGCCGTGGGGGCTCGCGATGGCACCGGCCGGGTTCGGCGTCTTCGGCGGCGACCTGCTGGTCGGGAACTTCGGCAACGGCCGGATCAGCGCCTACACCGAGCGCGGTGCGACCTGGGTCTACAAGGGCCAGTTGCGCGCCGCCGACGGCACCCCGATCGCGATCGACGGCCTCTGGGGCATCGCGTTCGGAAACGGCGCCGCAGCGGGGCCGACGACCACGCTGTACTTCGCGGCCGGCCCCGGCGGCGAGAAGCACGGCCTGGTCGGCTCGATCACCGCGGGCTGAGCCCGGGACGGAGGACGAGGCTAGACGCTGCGCCGCTTCCAGCGGTGCAGCGTCTTGCTCTTGCCGGAGCGCTTCGGGACGGGCGGCGGCGCCGGCGGATCGTGCTCGGCGAGCCAGCGGGCGGCGTCGTCCTCGGGGTCGAGACCGGCGCTTCGCTCCCGCTTGCTCAGCCGTTCGACGCCGCGGGTGGTGAGGTCTCGCTTCCGGGCCACTGCCCCTCTTCTACCCATTTACGGTGGTGCTGGAGCGCCCAGCTCTCGTCGACCCAGCCGCGCGTCATCCCGCTCAGCGAGTGCCTCGTCTTCGGGTAGATGAGCGTCAGGAACAGATGACCCACGAAGAGCACGAACGACACGTACATCAGCCAGTCGTGCACGATGAGCGCCGCCGGCAGGCGGAACCTGGTATCGCGCTCGCCGTACCAGAGGAAGAACCCGGTGACGACGAAGAGGAGCGCGAACGCAGCCGTGACGACGGCGTTCAGCTTCTGGCCGGCGTTGAGGCGACCCTGTGGCGCACCGCGTCGCAGCAGCCAGGCGCGGTCGTCGGCGTCGAACCGGTCGATCTCGCGCGCCGTGCGCACGAGCGACCGGCGGTTGCCGACGACGGCGATCGCGACGAGCGCGATGGCCCACGCGACCGCCGTGTAGATATGGATGCCCTTGACGAGCGGGCGGCGGCTCACGAGCTCGGCGAGGCTCGGCAGGTAGAGGCACAGCCCGGAGCCGAGCAGGATCACGAACGCCGTCGCGTGCACCCAATGCACGGCCCGCTCGGTGCGGTTGAAGCGCGGCAGGTGTCGCTCAGGAGCTGTAGCCATTCGACCTCCCCACCCACGCGTTCTGGTCGTAGCCGAGCCCTTCCCAGTAGCCGCTCGACTCGTGGTCGACGAGCTCCATCCGCGTCAGCCACTTGACGCCCTTGTAGCCGTACATCTCGGGAATCACGACGCGCGCCGGCGACCCGTGTGGCCGCGACAGGAGCCGGCCGTCGAGCTCGTGCGCGAGCATCACGTTCGGGAGCAGCACCTGGTCGAGCGTCAGCGAGTCGACGTACGGCTCTTCCATCGACACGAACCGGATCGCACGAGCCGACGGCAGCGGTTCGGCGAGTGCGAGCAGGTCGCGGAACCGGACACCCGCCCAGCGGACGTTCTGCACCGACCAGCCGGTCACGCAGTGGAAGTCGCTCACCTGCTCGGCACGCGGCAGAGCGCGAAGCTGCTCGAACGTGAGACTGACCGGCTTCCGTACCAGGCCGCCGATCTCGAGCCGCCACGTGCGCTCGTCGAAGAGGGGCATCGAGCCGGAGATCGTGTAGATCCGCCAGCCGCCGACGGGGAAGAGGTTGCCGGCCAGCTGCGAGAACTGCGAGGTGACCGGTGCGAGGACGCGCGCTGCCGGACGTGCCCAGAGCAGCGACGTCAGACCGCCGCCGACGAGACCGAGGAACGCACGGCGCCCGTAGGGGCGCGGGTCGTCGTTTCTCACATCCGACAAGACACCAGACGGTACGGGTTGTTACACGCGCCGGATCTCGCGCTCGACGAGCGCCGCCCAGCGTCCCGCCCGTGGGAGCGCGACGGTTCTGCCGCTCGGCGCCCGCAACGCGAGGCCGTGCACGGCCCCGCGGATCACGGTCAGCTCGCCGTCGACGCCGAGTGCGCGGGCACGCTCGAACGCCCGGCGCGCGAGCGACGGGCTGACCCCGGGAATCCCGGGCAGCGCGCGGTCGAGCGAACCGTGCAGGACGCGCAGCCGCTTGCCGCGTAGCGGCTCGACGGACAGGCGGTCGGGGATCCACGGTGCGAGCCCGAGGACGGCTTCGACGCGAGGGTCGTCCGCGCACGAGATGGAGACGGCCCCGCCCATCGAGAAGCCGACGAGCAGGACGCGCGCGGCTCCCACCGCGTCGAGCGCGGCACGGGTGTCCTCGACACAGTCGTCGAGTCGTGTCCACGACTTGACGCGGTAGCGGACCTCCGCGAACGCGAGGGCCGGGAAGCGCGGCGCGATCCGCGCCACGAGCCACTCGAGGGATGCGCTCCACGTTCCCGGCACTGCCGCCGCCTGGCCGCCGTTGACGCACACGACTGCGCGGTCGCCCGGCGTTCCCGTCAGCCGCAGCTCCGCACCGGTCGCGAGGATCACACGGTCAATATCGCAGGCCGAGATACCGGCCGAGTGCGGCGAAGCAACCGCCGAACGCGACCAGCTCGAACGCACCGCGGGTGACGCCTTCGTTCCAGGAGCGCTCGGCGAACGCGCTGCCGACCGTCATGAGCAGCACCGCGCCGCCGCCCGTTGCAACGACGAGCGACCACGGGAAGGCCCGCCGTGCGGGCGGAACGCCGGAGGCGAGCGCGGCCGCCGCCCGGAGCTCGCGCGCGCAGGCGGAGAGAGCGAGCACGGGAACGACGAGCGCCGGCAGGGCGACCGCAGCCCACGAGGACGGGAGGAACGGCTGCAGGGCTGCGGTCTGCGCGGCATGACCGGCGACGACGACCGCACCTGCCGCGAGGGCGACGCCCAGACGCCGCTGGGCGATCCGCACGTCGCCGCCCTCCGGCCCGCGCAGCACGCGCCACATCGCGAGCAGGCCGGCGACGAGAGCGACCTGCGCGGCGAGCGCCATCGTCAGCCCGCCGAGCGACGCGACCAGGCTGCGGGTGCCGCCGACCGCCGGCCAGCCGCGCGCGTGCTCGATCCCGGTCGACGCGACGACGAGCGATGCCGCCGTGAGCGCGAGCGCGACGAAGCCGTGGTAGGTGACGCGGCGCGTCCTCGGGACGCGAAGCTCCGTCGCGAACCGCTCAGCGATCACGCGTGCGTCCCCGAGCCGCGCGTCAGGATCGCAGCGGGCGTGGTCGGCAAGCTCGAGCTCGATGCGCCGCGCGAGCCGGCCGCGAATGCCGACGCGTGCGAGCTGGGCGCGCAGGTCGTTCATGCGAGCACCGCCTCGACGGCGTGCGCAAAGCGCTCCCATTCGCCGCGACGCGTCGCGAGCCCGGCGCGGCCGCGCCGCGTCAGGCGGTACACCCGCCGACGGCGCCCGGCCGCGGTCGACCACGCGCTCGACAGGAGCCCCTCGGCCTCGAGGCGGTGCAGCACGGGATAGACCGTGCCCTCGGCGAGGTCGAACGCTCCTTCGCTTCGCAGCCTGAGCTCCTCGATCACGGCGTAGCCGTGTGCGGGGCCGTCGCGCAGCGTCGCGAGGACGAGCGCGTCGAGGTGGCCCTTGAGCGTCTCTGCCTTCATGCCTAGTGACGCTATACCTAGCAACGCTATGTGTCAAGTCCTCGACTAGCATCGCTGCGATGGCGAGGACGATCGCGGCTGCTCTCACTCCCCTGCGTGCGGACGGCGCAGCGCTCGACCTCGACGGGCTCGAGGCGTATCTCGACTACCTGCGGGCTGCCGGCATCGACGGCGTCCTGCTCGCGGGCACGACCGGTGAGGGCATCCTTCTCTCCGTTCCCGAGCGGCAGGCGCTCCTCGCGCGGGCCGTGGCCGGCCCGCTTCCCGTGCTTGCCCACTGCGGCGCGCAGACGACCGCCGACACCGTCGCCCTGACCGCACATGCGGCAGAGCACGGCGCCGAGGCCGTGGCGGTGATCGCGCCGCCGTACTTCCAGCTCGACGACGCGGCGCTCCAGGCGCACCTCGCCGCCGCGGCCCGGGCCTGTGCCCCGCTGCCGTTCTATGTCTACGAGCTCGAGAAGGCGTCGGGCTACGCGATCCCGGTCACGGTCGTCGAGCGGCTGCGCCTGGAGGTCGAGAACATCGCGGGGATGAAGGTGAGCGACGCACCGTTCGAGAAGGTCGCGCCCTACCTGCTCGAGGGACTGGACGTCTTCGTCGGCGCGGAGTCGCTGATCGGGCAGGGACTCGCCGCCGGCGCGGCGGGCGCGGTCTCCGGGCTCGCCTCGGCCTTCCCGGAGGTGGTCGTCGAGGCCGTGCGGTCGGGCGACTCGACCGCGGCCGGCGAGCTGCGCGCCGCGATCGAGCGGTTCCCGCGCCACGCCGCCCTGAAGGCGATCGTCCGGGCCCGCGGCGTCCCGATCGAGGAGACCGTCCGGGCGCCGCTCCGCGGGCTCGACGACGCCGAGCGCGCCGAGCTCCTCCGGCTCGTTTAGCCGTCGTCCTTCGCCTGCGGCTCGCCGAGGTCCTCGATCGCCTGGCGGGCGCGTGCGTGGACGTCGGCGCGCCGCGCGTCCTCGTCCCCACCGTCGTCCCCACCGGGTCGCGCGTCGGGCTCCGGTTCCGGGAGGGGCGCGGCATCGGACGGTGCCGCGTCCACCACGGGCTGGGCCTCCGGCTCGGGCTCGGGCTGGGGCTCCGGCTCCGGCTCCGGCCCGGGCGCGACCGCTCTCGCCTCGTCGAGCTTCGCGCGCAGTCCGGCCGCCGGCGAGGAGCCGAGCGCCGGCTCTCTCCGCCGCCGAAGGAACGCCCGCAGACCGAGGCCGCCGGCGAGCAGCGCGAGGAGTCGTTTCACGGCAGGCGATGCTACACTGCCGCCGCTTCTCGCCACGCCCGTCGCGCCGTTCCTCGAAGCGGCGCCCAGGAGGCGGGGCCGATTCAGTCCATGAGAAGGAGAGATTCGAGCCTGTGAACGACTACGAAATCATGCTGCTGCTGGACCCCGAGCTTCCCGAGGAGCGCGGGAACGAGATCATCCAGCGCATTCGCGACTCGGTGGACGGGGCGAAGGGCACCTGGGACGGCCACGAGCCGTGGGGACGCCGCCGCCTCGCCTACGAGATCGCGCACAAGAGCGAGGCCGTGTACCACCTCCTGCTCTTCTCCGCTCCGACGGAGACCCTGGACGAGATCACCCGCGTCCTCAAGATCACGGACGGCGTGATGCGCCACGGCGCCTACCGCCGCGTGAAGGGCTCGACGAGCACGAAGGCCCCGTCGCAGATCCCGTCGGGTGCCCCTGCCGCAGCGGCCCCGGCCGAGGACGACATCGCCGCACCGGCCGATGACATGGCCGCGGCTTCCGAGTAGCCTGGCAGCACCTTCGGAGAGGAGCGAGACATGGCAGCAAACATCAACCGCGTCGTCCTCGTCGGGAACCTGACCCGCGACCCCGAGCTGCGCAACACCCCGTCGGGCACAGCCGTCTGCAGCCTGCGGATCGCGGTCAACACGCGGCGCAAGGACTCGACCGGGCAGTGGACCGAGAAGCCGAACTACTTCGACATCACGGTCTGGGGCAACCAGGGAGAAAGCTGTGCGCAGTACCTCTCGAAGGGCCGCCCGGTCGCCGTCGACGGCCGTCTCGAGTGGCGTGAGTGGGACGCACAGGACGGCACCAAGCGCCAGGCGGTCGAGATCGTCGCAGACTCCGTCCAGTTCCTGGGCGGCCGCTCGGACGGCGGCGGCGACGGCGGCGAGAACCAGTTCGTGCCCGCGGGCGCGTCGGGCGGCTCCGACGCGGACTTCCAGGGCTCCGACGACGACATCCCGTTCTAAGGAGTAGAGACTTGCCCGCACCGAAGTCCGATCGCAATTCGAGCACCTCGAGCAGGAAGCGCGGCGCCTCCGCGTCGTCGAAGACGGGCGGCCCCGGCCGTCGCAAGTCGTGCTTCTTCTGCAAGTCGAAGGTCGACGAGGTCGACTACAAGAACGTCAACGAGCTTCGCCGCTACGTCTCGGAGAAGGGCAAGATCCGCAACCGTCGGATCAGCGGCGCGTGCCGGCGCCACCAGCGTCAGGTCGCGGTCGCGGTCAAGCGTGCGCGTGAGATCGCCCTCCTGCCGTACGTCGGCGACAAGTAGGCGAGAGACCGCATGGACGTCATCCTCAGACAGGACATCGACACGCTCGGCCTGCGCGGTGAGGTCGTGAACGTGGCGCGTGGGTATGCCCGCAACTTCCTCCTGCCGCGCGGGCTGGCCGAGGTCGCGACCCCGGCGCTCGTCAAGGAGATCGAGAAGCGCGACCTGCAGCGTGCACGCCACGACGCGAAGACGGTCGACGAGGCGCGGGCGATCGCCGCTCGCCTCGGCGCGCTCGAGCTCCGGTTCGACGTCACGGCAGGCCCGACGGGCTCGCTCTTCGGCTCGGTGACCGCGACGAACGTCGCCGACCGGCTCTGGGAGCAGGAGAAGCTCCGCGTCGACCGGCGCAAGCTGCAGATGGAGACGATCAAGCGAATCGGCCGGTACACGGTCCCGTTCGAGGTGTTCACGGACGTCGTCGCCGAGCTGAAGCTCGTCGTCGCCCCGGAGGGCGAGGAACTGCCGCCCGAGGAAGAGCTCGAGGCGCTCGCCGAGCAGGAGCGGGTCGAGGCGGAGGCCGCGGCCGAGGCGGCGAAGCCGGCAGAGCTCGAGTTCCTGGACGACGAGGCCGAAGCCGCTCCCGCCGAGCCCGACCCGGACGGTGCGGCCGACGCGGCCGGCCCGGCCGCGTCGGCCACCGGCGCAGACCCGGACGAGGCGTAGGCCGAGGGGTTCGTCGTCCACAGGCTCTCCACGGGCCTGTGGATGAATGTCCACCGACTGTCCACAGGCGCCCCACGCCTGTGGATCTTGCGCCAAAGTTGTCGCAAAATGCAGGCGGTTCGTCCACTGACGTGAGACGAACACACGTTCTATACTGCCTGCATAACCGGCTCCTTCGACAGCCCGCACGCACCTTTCCACACCCTTTCGGGCGGCGGCGAAGCCCGCTCTACTAGGGCGCACATGGCCGCCCCTGCCCAGGCGCTCCCCACCGCGCCCGTGCCGCCCCAGAACCTCGACGCGGAGGAGTCGGTCCTCGGGGCGATGATGCTCTCGCCGCTCGCGATCGGCGCCGTGACCGAGTCGACGAACCTGAGCGCCTCCGACTTCTACCGCGAGAGCCACGGGCACATCTTCAAGGCGGTCCTCTCGCTCTATGCGAAGGGTGAGCCCGTCGACGCGATCACGGTCGTCGACGAGCTCGACCGCTCGTCGACGCTCGAGGCGGCCGGCGGCCAGGAGCGCATACACGAGCTCGCGACGCTCGTCCCGGCGGCGTCGAACGCGGCCCACTATGCGCGCATCGTCAGCGAGATGGCGACGCTGCGCGGGCTGATCCGCGCGGGAAACGACATCGCACGCCTCGGCTTCGACCGGCCCGGCGAGACCGTCGAGCTCGTCGACCGTGCGGAGCAGATCGTCTTCGACCTCTCGCAGCAGCGGGTCTCCACCGAGTTCGCGCACATCGACGAGCTGCTCAAGGACTCGTTCGAGACGATCACCAAGCTGTACGAGGCGGGCAGCGACATCACCGGCACGCCCGGCGGCTTCCGCGACCTCGACCGGCTCACTTCCGGGTTCCAGCCGGGCAACCTGGTGATCGTCGCAGCACGTCCGTCGATGGGGAAGTCGGCGCTCGCGCTCTGCATGGCGGCGAACGTCGCCGTGCGCCACGACATCCCGGTCGCGTTGTTCACGCTGGAGATGTCGAAGGCCGAGGTGACGCAGCGCCTGATGTGCGCAGAGGGCAAGGTCGAGTCGCAGCGCCTGCGCACCGGCAAGCTCGCGGTCGACGACTGGCCGCGCCTGACGGCGGCCTGCGACAAGCTTGCGAAGGCCCCCATCTACGTCGACGACACCGGTTCGATCACGATGATGGAGATCCGCTCGAAGCTCCGCCGTCTGAAGACGCGCCAGCAGAAGCTCGGGCTCGTGATCATCGACTACCTGCAGCTGATGACGAGCGGCACGACGGCGGAGAACCGCGTGCAAGAGGTGTCGCAGATCTCGCGCGCGCTCAAGGTGCTCGCCCGCGACCTCGAGGTGCCGATCATCGCGCTCTCGCAGCTCTCGCGCGCCGTCGAGCAACGCCACGACAAGCGCCCGATCCTCTCCGACCTGCGCGAGTCGGGCTCGATCGAGCAGGACGCCGACCTCGTCATGTTCGTGTACCGCGACGAGTACTACAACCCCGAGGACACGGACTCGGCCGGGATCGCCGAGCTGATTCTCGCGAAGCACCGGAACGGCGCGACCGGGATCGAGAAGCTTGCATTCCAGAAGCGCTACGCGAAGTTCTCCGATCTCGCGGCGGCGGCGTGAGCGCGACGACCGTCTGGATCTCGCCGTCGGCGACCTCGTTCTCGTGCCTGTGCGAGCCGTGCCTGGAGGAGGCGCGCCGCGCGGGCGAGCTCTTCTCGGACGCGCTGACGGCGGCAAGCGTGCGCGGGTCGGTCGGGCGCGAGGCGGAGACCGCCGTCGCACGTTGCGCGGCCGGGCACGAGATCGTGCTTCGCCGGGTCTCGCGGCCGCCGGGCCTCGGCCGTCGCGACGAGAGGCAGCTCCAGCTGCAATGAACGAGCGGCAGCACGTCTGGCTCGGCCCGGAGGCGACGTCCTTCGATGAGCCGTGCGAGGCGTGCCTGCACGTGCGCGAGTCGCTGGCCGCCGACGGGTGCGTCGTCCACGGCACGTTGCGGCGCGAGGCCGACGTCGGCTTCACCACCTGCCGCCGCGGGCACCGCATCGTCGTGCACCGCGTGGCGCGGCAGCTCGCGCGCGCTTCCTGAGCGCAGCTAGCGCTCGTTCTGCTTCAGGCAGGCGTCGATCGAGGTGCGGACACGCACTTCGAGGGCCGCCGCCGCTGCGTTCGCGTCGAGCTTCGACACGTGCCGTGTCTTCGCGACCGGCGTCTCGAAGGGGCCCGCCGCCCAGACCTGAGCGTCACCCCGTTCGTCCTTCCAGGTCGGCTTCGTCAACCCGATCGCGCGCGCCGCGCGCAGGGCGGCGATGTCCTCCACGGTCTGCGGCGCGAAGGCGACCGCGACCGGCTCGATCGCCGAGACGCCGTCGGGCGAGGCAAAGGCGACCGCGATTCCGTTCGGGGCCCGGCCGAGCAACGCGGAATCTGTTCGTTCCACGCAGTCGATCGCGCCGCCTGCGTCGTAGCGTTGCGGCGTCGCGGTACCGCATGCTGCGAGCCCGAGGGCGAGGAGGACGACGAGCAGCCTCATCGCCGGTCACCTTGCCAGACTCGCCGACGGACGGGCGCGCTACTCTCCGGCGGTGCCCTCGACCGTCGTGGTCGGCGCGCAGTGGGGCGACGAAGGCAAGGGCAAGATCGTCGACCTGCTCGCCCAGCAGTCGGATGTCGTGTGCCGCTACCAGGGCGGCCCGAATGCCGGGCACACGATCGTCGCCGGCGGCGAGACGTTCAAGATCCGGCAGACGCCGAGCGGGGTGATCTCGGGGAAGACGTCGGTGATCGGCGCCGGCTGCGTCGTCGACCCGCAGGTGCTGCTCGAGGAGCTCGACGGCCTCGCCGCGCGCGGCGTCGACCCGTCGGTGGTCGTCGTCTCCGGGAACGCGCACCTGATCATGCCTTGGCACGTCGCGATCGACCAGGCGTCGGAACGGCGGCTCGGGAAGCTGCAGATCGGAACCACGCGGCGGGGCATCGGGCCGGCGTACGCCGACAAGGCCTCGCGCATCGGCATTCGCGTCCAGGACGTGCTCGACCCGAAGATCCTCCGCCAGAAGATCGAGGTGGCGCTCGCCGAGAAGAACCTGTGGCTCGAGCGGATCTACGACGCCGAGCCGTTCGACCTCGAGCATGTGTGGGCGCGCTACGCCGGGTACGCCGAGCGGCTCGCTCCGTACGTCGGCGACGTGTCGCTGCTCGTCGACCAGGCGCTTCGCGACGGCAAGCGCGTGCTGTTCGAGGGCGCACAGGCGACGCTGCTCGACCTCGACCACGGCACCTATCCGTTCGTCACGTCGTCGAACCCGATCGCCTCGGGCGCCGCGACGGGGATCGGCATCGGGCCGACGCGCATCGACCGCGTGCTGGGCGTCTCGAAGGCGTACGTGACGCGCGTCGGGGAGGGCCCGTTCCCGTCCGAGATCGCGGGCGCCGATCAGGGACGGCTGCGCGAGCTGGGCGGCGAGTTCGGAACCGTGACAGGGCGCGAGCGACGCTGCGGCTGGCTCGATCTCGTCGCGTTGCGATACGCCGTCCGGATCAACGGCATCACGTCGCTCGCGCTGACGAAGCTCGACGTGCTCTCGGACTTCGCGGAGCTCCCGGTGTGCGTGCGCTACCGGCTACGCGACGGCTCGGAGACGGAGCACTTTCCGGCGCACCAGTCTGACTTCCACCACGCCGAGCCGGTCTGGGAGACGCTGGCCGGCTGGTCCCGGCCGCTCGACGACGCGTCGACGCTCGAGGAGCTGCCGCAGGCTGCCCACGACTACGTCGAGTTCGTCGCGCGCGCGCTCGAGGTTCCGATCGAGCTGGTCGGCGTCGGCGCAAGCCGCGAACGCGTCCTCGCGTGACGCTCGCCTACTCGGCCGACGCGTGGACCGAGGTGATCGTCGCGTTCTCGATCTTCGTGCCCGTCGTCGTCACGGCGGTGATCGCGGTCGTCTTCCTCCGCGGCGCGAAGGACGACCCGGACGAGCAGCGCTGGCGGCGCCTCTCCGAGCAGCGCAGGGAGGCCGGCGTCGACGAGCACAAACGGGCCTAGCGCCTCCGATTCACAGGTTCGCGAGGTCGCCCGGGGTGTCGACGTCCGCGACGAGTCGCGGGTCGACCTCGAGCTCGGCGACGTCGAGGTCGGCGTACGTCCGGTAGAGCGCGAGCGGGCCGCCGGCGAGCCGCTCTTCGAGGAGTGGGAGCGCCGACTTCGCCCATGCGCCGGGGAGCGGGCCGGTCTGCGGCACCGCCGCGTCGCGGCACGCCTCGCCGAGCCGCCGGACGAGCTCCGGCGTCATCCGCGGGCAGTCGACGGGCAGGAACACCGCGACCTCGTGGGTTGCGGCGCGCAGCCCCGCGACGACGCCGGCGATCGGCGCGCGCGTCTCGGAGCCGTCGTCGAGGACGTCGAACGGCAGCTCGCCGGCCTTGCCGACGACGAGCACCTCCTCGCATGCCTGGGCGAGCACCCGCCGGCCGCGTGACGCGAGCGTCTCGCCGTCGAGCTCGGCGAGCGCCTTCGGCGACCCGTAGCGCCGGCTCGCCCCGCCGACGAGCAGTACGCCGGTCAGCGCTCGACGCGCCACGGCTCGGTGTAGACGTTCATGCGGCCGCCGCGGACGAAGCCGCACAGCGTCACGCCACGATCGCCCGCGAGCTCGACGGCGAGCGACGACGGGGCGCCGACGGCGACGAGCACCGGGCAGCCGGCGACGGCCGCCTTCTGCACGAGCTCGAACGAGAGCCGGCCGCTGACACAGAGCACCATGCGTGCGAGCGGCAGCCGCTGCTCGCCGAACGCCCAGCCGATCACCTTGTCCAGCGCGTTGTGCCGGCCGACGTCCTCGCGGAGGCAGAGCAGCTCGCCCTGCTCGTCGAAGAGACCGGAGGCGTGGAGGCCGCCCGTTGCGGCGAACGCCGGCTGTGCCGCCCGGAGCCGGTCGGGCAGCGACGCGATCAGCCCGGCCGCGACGTGCAGGTCGCTCACGACCCGCGGTGCCTCGACGGCAACCGCCTCCAGCGCGCCCTTCCCGCAGACGCCGCACGACGACGTCGTGTAGAAGCTGCGCGCGAGCCGTGCCGGGTCGAAACCGGGCGCCTCGAGCTCGACCGTGTTCCCGGCGAGGTCGTCCGGCAGCCGGGCACGAACAGGGCGCAGGCCTTCCGCGAGCGCGAAGCCGAGGGCGAGCTCCTCGTCATGGCCCGGCGTGCGCATGGTCACCGCCACCGGCGAGCCGCCGATCCTGATCTCGAGCGGCTCCTCGACCGCGACCAGATCCTCCGTGTCCCCGGCGGGAACGCGGACGACCGCGACCCTCGCGGTCGAATAGGGCGGTGCTGTCACCGCCCAAGTATCGTCCAACCCGTGCAGGTGGTGGTCGTCGGCTCGGGCGCGCGCGAGCACGCGCTCGCGTGGCGAATCGCGCAGAGCCCGGCTCTGGCGGAGCTCCACGCCGCTCCCGGCAATCCGGGGATCGCGGAGATCGGCCACTGCCATCCCGTACGGGCCGAGGACAGCGACGGCGTGCTCAGCCTGGCGCAGACGCTCGGCGCCGACCTCGTCGTGGTCGGGCCCGAGGGCCCGCTCGTCGCCGGCCTGGCGGACGTGCTGCGCCGGAACGGGATCGCGGTCTTCGGGCCGTCCGCCGCCGCGGCGCAGATCGAGGGCTCGAAGTCGTTCGCGAAGGACGTGCTGCAGTCGGCCGGCGTTCCGACTGCACAGACACTCGCCGTCGCGCGTGCGCCGTGCGTCGTCAAGGCGGACGGCCTCGCATCCGGCAAGGGTGTCTTCGTGTGCCACACGAACGAGCAGGTGGAGGACGCCCTGCGTGCGGTGAGGGTGTTCGGCGGCGACTTCGTGATCGAGGAGCTGCTCGAAGGAGACGAGGTGTCGCTGTTCGCGATCTCGGACGGCGCACGGCTCGTCACGCTCGGCGCGGCACAGGACTTCAAGCGGATCGACGACGGCGACGAGGGCCCGAACACGGGCGGCATGGGAGCGTTCTCACCCGTGCCCGGCGCCGTCGACGAGCTCGTCGAACGGATTCATCTGCCGGTGATCGAGGAGCTAGCGCGACGCGGGACGCCGTTCGTCGGCTGTCTCTTCGCCGGGCTGATGCTCACGCCCGACGGGCCGAAGGCCCTGGAGTTCAACGCTCGATTCGGCGACCCCGAGACGCAGGTCCTGATGCCGCGGGTCGAGGGCGACTTGCTGGAGCTGCTCGTCGCCGCCGCGCATGGCGATCTGGCGGGTGCATCCGTGACGATGAGCGGCGAGGCTGCGGTGACGGTCGTGCTCGCCGGCCCCGACTATCCCGCACGGAGCGACTACGCGGGCGCGCCGATCGGCGGGCTCGCGGAGGCTGCGGCGACCGGCGCTCTCGTCTTCCACGGCGGTACGGCGGTTCGAGACGGCGGCGTGGTCACGAATGGGGGCAGAATCCTCTCCGTGACCGCGACGTCCTCGACCGTCCCCGCCGCGCGCGACCGGGCATACGCCGCGCTCGATCTGATCTCGTTCGACGGCGCCCGGTTCCGCCGTGACATCGCGGCAGGCGTCGGTAGTGGGAGGTCGTCTCAGCATGAAGGCTGAGTCGCCCGGCCGCGCTGGGCGGGCACGCTGCCGCGTCCTCGGTCGCGGCAATAGCCCGCCATTGCCGCTCCCTGCGTCCTTGCATCGCACCCACCCATCACACCCAGATCGACGAGCCTCATCCTGAAACGACCTCCTGACCTTCGCGTCGGCATCCTCGTCGGCTCCGAATCCGACCGGGCGCGGATGCAGGCGGCGGCCGACGAGCTGGACGCGCGCGGGATCGGCTGGGAGCTCGAGGTGCGCTCGGCGCACCGGACGCCCGACGCGGTCGCCGAGTACGCCCGCTCCGCGCAGGGACGGGGCCTCCGCGTCCTGATCTGCGGCGCCGGACTGGCCGCCGCGCTGCCGGGCGTCGTGGCCGCGCACTCGGAGCTCCCGGTGATCGGCGTTCCGCTTCGCTCGTCGCTCTCGCTGCTCGACGGCCTCGATGCGCTGCTCTCGATCGTGCAGATGCCGCCGGGAGTGCCGGTTGCGACGGTGGGCGTGGACAACGCGCGAAACGCCGCGGTGCTCGCGGCGCGGATCCTCGCGGTGGCGCCGGCGACCTCCTGAGCCCGCTCTAAACTGTCCGGAGTGATTGCCCGCTACTCCCGTCCGGAGATGAGCCGGATCTGGTCGGAGGAGGGCAAGCTGGCACGCTGGCTCCAGGTGGAGCTGGCCGCGCTGGACGGCTGGGCCGAGGTCGGAGCGGTCCCGGCCGCTGAGGTGGCCGCGATTCGCGCCGGGGCCGTCGTCCCGACGGCGGCCCGCGTTGCCGAGATCGAGCAGACGACCGACCACGACCTCGCTGCGTTCGTCGACGCGGTCGCCGAGCAGCTCGGCCCGGAGGGCCGGTGGGTGCATTTCGGGCTCACGTCGTCGGACGTCGTCGACACCGCGCTCGCGTTGCAGCTCCGCGACGCGGGTGCGCTGATCCTGGGCGGGCTCGACCGGGCGCTCGCGGGGGTCGTGCGACGGGCGGAAGAGCACCGCGGCACGGTGTGCATCGGCCGGTCGCACGGCATCCACGCCGAGCCGACGACGTTCGGCTGGAAGCTCGCCGGTTGGGCCTTCGAGCTCGACCGCGCCCGGTCGCGCGTGGAACGGGCCCTCGAGGGCTGCAGGGTCGGGCAGCTCTCGGGCACCGTCGGCACCTATGCCGCGATCGACCCCGAGGTGGAGCGCATCGCCTGCGAGCGGCTCGGCCTCGAGCCGGAGCCCGTCTCGACGCAGGTGGTCGCGCGCGACCGGCACGCCGAGCTGCTGGCATCCCTCGCGCTCTGCGCGACCTCGCTCGAGCGCTTCGCGACCGAGATCCGCCATCTTGCGCGGACGGAGGTGCGCGAGGTCGAGGAGCCCTTCGCGGCCGGCATGAAGGGGTCGTCGGCGATGCCGCACAAGCGCAACCCGAAGGTGGCCGAGCGCATCTGCGGGCTCGCGCGTGTCGTTCGCGCTGCGGCGATCGTGGGATTCGAGAACGTCCCGCTCTGGCACGAGCGCGACATCTCGCACTCCTCCGCCGAGCGCGTCGTCGTCCCCGATGCGTTCCTCGCGCTCGACTACATGCTCGATCGATTCACGTGGATCGTCGACGGCCTCGTCGTCCATCCCGAGCGGATGGAGCGGAATCTCTGGTCTTCGCACGGACTGTTCTTCTCCCACCGGCTGCTGCTCGCGCTGATCGAGAGCGGCGTCGACCGTGCAGAGGCCTATCGGCTCGTCCAGCGAGACGCGATGCGCGCGTGGGACGAGGAGCGCGACTTCCGCGAGCTCGTTCGCGACGACCCGTCGATCGCCGCGCACCTCGACGCGAACGCGCTCGCGTCGGCCTTCGATCTCCACGCCACCCTCGCGCACCTCGACGCTGCGTTCGACCGACTCGCCCGTCTCGCCCCGAAGGAGGAACCGGTTCATGTCTGAGGCAACACACGTCGGCAGCGGCAAGGTCCGCGAGCTGTACGCACTCGACCCCGACCGCCTGCTGCTCGTCGCCAGCGACCGCATCTCGACGTTCGACGTGGTGCTGCCGACCGAGATCCCGGACAAGGGTCGCGTCCTCACCGGGTTGTCCGGATTCTGGTTCTCGCGCACGCGCCCACTGGTGCCGAACCACCTGCTCGCCCTGCGCGACGACGGGCGCTCGACCGAGTGCCGCCGGCTCGAGATGCTGCCGATCGAGTGCGTCGTGCGCGGCTACCTGTCGGGCTCCGGCTGGAAGGACTACACGGCGAGCGGCGAGGTGTGCGGGCACCGGCTCCCCGAGGGCCTCGTCGAGTCGCAGCAGCTGCCGGCCCCGATCTTCACGCCCGCGACGAAGGCGCAGAGCGGCCACGACGAGAACATCGACCGCGCGAGCGCCGCCGCGCTCGTCGGCGAGGATCGGTTCGCGGAGGTCGAGGCGACGGCCCTCGAGCTGTACGCGTTCGCCTCGGGGTACGCACGCGAGCGCGGGATCATCCTGGCGGACACGAAGCTCGAGTTCGGCCTCGACACCGAGGGGGCGCTCGTCCTCGGCGACGAGGCGTTCACGCCCGACTCGTCGCGTTTCTGGCCCGCGGACGAATACAGGCCCGGCCGGACGCCGCCCTCGTTCGACAAGCAGTTCGTGCGCGACTACTGCGAGGCGCTCGGCTGGGACAAGACCGACCCGGGCCCCGAGCTGCCCGAGGAGGTGGTCGCCGGCACGCGCGCACGCTACGTCGAGGCGTTCGAGCAGCTGACGGCGATCGAGTTCGACGCGTACCTCGCTGACCCGACGGTGGTCCTGCGGTGAGGGCGACCGTGCTCGTGCGGCCGAAGCCGGGCATCCTCGATCCACAAGGGCAGGCGGTCGAGAGCTCGCTGCGCCACCTCGGCTTCGAGGTGGGCGAGGCGCGCGTCGGCCGGCTCGTCGACGTCGAGCTCGCGACCGAGGACCGCACAGAGGCGACCGCGCAGCTCGAACGCATGTGCGAGCAGCTCCTCACGAACCCGCTGATCGAGAGCTACGAGATCGAGCTCGGCGCGGCCGCGGCGGGAGCCGAAGAGGCGTGAGCGGCGAGCCACGCCCGGTCGTCCCGGTGATCGTCTTTCCCGGCTCGAACGACGACCGCGACGCGCAGCGCGCGCTCGAGCTGCTCGGGGCCGAGAGCCCGAGGACCTGGCACGGCGACGAAAGCCTCCCGGCCCGGACGGCAGCGGTCGTCCTCCCCGGCGGGTTCTCGTACGGCGACTACCTTCGCTGCGGCGCGATCGCGCGCTTCTCGCCGGTGATGCAGGCTGTGGTCGCGTTCGCCGCCGAGGGTGGGCTCGTGCTCGGCATCTGCAACGGCTTCCAGATCCTGACCGAGGCAGGACTGCTCCCGGGCGCGCTGCGCCCGAACGAGTCGCTGTCGTTCGTCTGCCGGGACGTCGCGCTCCGCGTCGAGCGGACCGGGACTGCGTTCACGTCACGCTGCGACGAGGCAGAGGAGCTGACGATTCCCGTCAAGCACGGCGACGGGTGCTGGTTCGCCGACGCGGATCTGCTCGCCGAGCTGGAGGAGAACGGCCAGATCGCGCTCCGGTACGCCGAGGGCGCCAACCCGAACGGTGCGGTCGCGAACGTCGCCGGCGTCCTGAACGAGGACGGCAACGTCTTCGGGCTGATGCCGCATCCGGAGCACGCGGTCGACGAGCTGCTCGGCTCGACGGACGGAGCGAAGATCCTCGGGTCGTTCGTCGACGCGGCTCGGTTGTCGGCCGCCGTGGTCGTCTAGGCGCCTCCTCCGTCGAAGAGAACGCCGAGCGCCTCGGCGAGCGCCGGCTTCGCGGCCACTGCATCCCGGAGCCGCCGGAGATCCGCGACCTTCATGGTCACCGGCCCGCGTCGCGCCACGCCGTCGGTGCTGTAGGCGAAGCGAACGAGACGGTCGCCGCGTGCCGTCTCGAGCAGCTCGAGGACCGAGGCGAACTGCTTGGCGCCGACGCGCTGCTTGATCGCCGCCTTCTCGACGAGGGTCGCGGTGCCCCACGGGGTAGAGGTCGTCGTCATGTTCTCGACGCTAGCGGCCGAGCCGCAACGCGTGTGAAACACGAACGTGACGAAAGTGTGAAAGCTCCGGATCGGGTGTTTGGGACACCGCCCGAACGACCATGTCAGTCAGGATGAGGTCTCCGTCTCCTCTCACGGCCCTCGTCGTGCTCGCTGCCGCGCTCGTGCTCGGCGCCGCCGCGGCCCCGCACGCAACTGCGGCGACCGGCGTCGAGTACGGCCTCACCGACGACGCGTGGCTGAAGGACGGTCCCGGCACGCTCGACGACCGGCTCGCCACACTCGACCGCCTCGGCGTGCGCGTCGTGCGGTACAGCATTCGCTGGAACGTCGTCGCGACGACGCGACCTGCGGTCGGGAGCGACCCCACCGATGCCGCCTACGACTGGAGCGGCGACGACGACGTGCTCGACGGCCTGCACGAGCACGGGATCGACGTGCTCGTGCAACTCGTGGGCACACCACGCTGGGCGAACGGCGGCAAGCCGCCGAACTGGGCACCGCTCTCGGCGAGCACCTTCCGGTCGTTCGCGACGGCCGCCGCGACCAGATATCCCTGGGTGCTGCGCTGGCTGATCTGGAACGAGCCGAACCAGGCGCGCTGGCTCCGCCCCACGACCGCGGCGGTCTACACGTCGCGGCTGCTCAACCCCGCCTACGCCGCGATCCACAAGGAGATCCCCGGCGCGCAGGTCGCGGGCGGCGGCACCGCACCGCGCGCCGGCGCGGGCGGCGTCTCACCGGTGACGTGGCTCACCGCGATGCGCAGGGCCCACGCTCGCCTCGACGCGTACGCGCACAATCCGTACCCGCTCGATCCGAAGCGCGAGTCCCCGATCTCGGGAGGCTGCACGAGGTGCGCGACGATCACGATGGCCACCATCTCGAAGCTCGTGGTACTCGTGGCGCGCAACTTCCCACGTGCGCGGATCTGGCTGACCGAGTACGGCTATCAGACGAACCCGCCCGACCGGCTGCTCGGCGTGTCGCCCGCACTCCAGGCGACCTACGCGAGCGAGGGTGCGTACACCGCGTACCGCACCGCCCGCGTCGACCTCCTGATCCACTTCCTGTATCGCGACGAACCGAATCTCCAGCGGTTCCAGAGCGGGCTCGTCACGCTCGGCGAGAAGGTCAAGCCCTCGTTCGCCGCATTCGAGCTGCCGCTCGCCCAGACGGCGCGGCAGGGACCGCGCGTCTCGCTGTGGGGCGAGTTCCGTGCGCCCGACACGGGCTCGACCGCCACGATCGAACGCAGGGTCGGCCGCACGTGGCGCCTCGTCGCGACGGTGGCCCGCGGGAGCGGCGGGTACTTCCGCTGGACGGGCTCCCTGCCGCCGCGCACGGTCGTGCGGCTTCATGCCGGCGCGACCGTCGGCGCCCCGCTCACGCTGCGCTAGACCATCGGCACGTGTCCGGGCTCGGCCGCGACGCACGCGAGCCAGGCGCGGATCGCCGGGTACCGCTCGAGGTCGAAGAGCCCCTCGTCGGCGACGTGCGTATATGCGTAGAGCGCGACGTCGGCGATCGTCATCGAACCGCCGACGAGCCAGCTGCGGGCCGTGAGCCGGCGCTCCATCGCATCGAGCGCCCGGTACCCGGACGCGTGCTTGGCGGCGAGCTGATCGGCGTCCCGGGCCGCGTCAGCCGCGTGACGAAGCCAGAACCGCGCCACCGCGACCGCGGGCTCGTGGTCGTACTGCTCGAAGAACATCCACTGCAGGACCTGTGCGCGCTCGTACGGATCTGCCGGGACGAATCGCGTCCCGTCGCCGAAGTACCAGAGGATCGCGCCCGATTCGCCGAGCGGCCTGCCGTCGTCGAGCACGACCGTCGGCACGCGCAACGCGGGGTTCTTGCCCCCGAGCACGTCGAGCCGGTTCGAGCGGTCGACGACGTCGACGTCACGACGCTCGTAGTCGAGGCCGAGGTGTGCGAGCAGGAGCCTCACCTTGTAGCAGTTGCCCGAATCCGGGTTGTCGTAGAGGATCACCGGTCGGCGAGAACGAGCAGCTTCGTCACGGTATTCCAGTTGCGCGCCGTCGACACCACACCGAGCTTGCCACGCGCAAGCAGCGCTGCGAGCTGCGAGTCGCGGATTCCATCCGGATGCCACACGTACAGCTCGCGCCCACGTGCGATCAGCCGCTCGGGCGAGACGGCAAGCGCCTCGAGCTCGCGCGCTCGTCGCGCCGCGAGCTTCGCCGAGAGGAAGTGCACGAGGTAGCGCGACGGATTCTCGGCCGTGCCGGCGAGAGGGTTGCGCTCGATCACGCGGGCGAGCTCGGCGCGCGTGCGCACGACCACCTCGATCCGAGCCCCGAACTCGTCGCTCAACTGCCGTGCCAGCGCCGTTTCGAGTGCGGCCGGCTTCTGCTCGCTCGTCAGGACGACGTTGCCGCTCTGGAGCAGCGTCGCGACGTCTTCGTAGCCGAGACGAGTCAGTGTCTCGCGTAACCGCGCCATCGCGACGGGACGGTTTCCGCCCACGTTGACCCCGCGAAGCAGCACGATCTGGCGCATCAGCGAAAGAGCGGATCGAGATGGTCGTTCAGAAACACGCCGTCCGGGTCGAGCGCGCGCCTGAGCTCGACGAAGTCTGCAGCCCTCGGGTAGCGCGCGAAGAGCTGCTCGCGCGTCAGGAAGTGCAGCTTTCCCCAGTGCACGCGCGCGTCGAACTCGCCGAGGAGCCTGTCGACGTCGCGGAGGTACGGCGCGTAGTCGGTTCCCGGCGTGCCCGAGACCGAGATGACCACCACGTCGCGGTCGTAGCTCGGCGAGAGGAACGCCTCCTCGCGGCCGACGGTGCGCACCTCCATCGGGAAGACCGATGCAGGGAGGTACGCGAGCATCAGCTCGCGCATCGCGGCGAGCGCCTCGCGGCCGCGCTCGAACGGGACGAAGTACTCGAGCTCGTGGAAGTTCGGCTCGTAGAGCATCGGATAGATGACGTGCGCCGGCCCGACGCGCCGGCGCGGCTCGTCGGAGTCCGGCATCGACGGATCGGCCTCGTCGTAGATCTTCACGTGACAGCGGTCGGCGAGCGAGACACCGGGCTCGCCGAGCCCGTAGAGCGCGGCCGAGGCGTCCGACGGCATCCAGAAGAACGAGTAGTGACGGTGGGCGCGCGCGAGCTCCTCGAACGGCCCCCACGCCTCGTCCCAGCTCCAGTGCTCGACGCGCTCCGAGAGCCGGTACGCGGTGGCGACCTCGAGCTCGAGCTCGGTGATCACACCGAGCATCCCGACCGCCACCTGCGCGGCATGCAGCCGTTCCGGCTCTGCCTCCCCGATCTCTGCGACCGCACCCGAGCCGGTGACGAGCCGCAGACGGCGGACGCCAGAGGCGAAGCTCCCGAGTCGGACCCCGGATCCGTGGGTCGCCGTCGAGACGGCGCCGGCGATCTGCTGCGCGACGATGTCGCCCTGGTTCACGAGTGCGAGTCCCTGCTGCCACAACGGCTCGCCGAACTCGCCGATCGTCGTCGCCGGGCCGACGACGACGCGACGCCGGGCGGGATCGATCGAGCGGATGCCCGGCAGACCGCGCACGTCGAGCAGCAGCCCGTCGGTCGCGACGACGGGCGTGAACGAGTGACCCGCACCCGCGACACGTACGCACCGGCCGCACGCCGCTGCGTCGGCGACGAGAGAGGCGACCTCGTCCTCGCTTCGAGGCGCGGCGCGTGCAGCCGGGCTACACGACTGGTTGCCGACCCAGTTCGTCCACGTGGGCACGGGCGAAGCCTCTCACGTACCCTCCGTCGCCGTGCAGCTCGAGGTGACGCTCTTCACCGATCCCGCCTGCCCGTTCGCGTTCTCGGCCGAGCCGGTCCGGCGGCGGATCCGCTGGCACTACGGCGATCAGCTCGCGTGGCGTACCCGGATGATCGTGCTGACGCTCGAGCCGGGCGAGTCGGAGCGCCTTGCGGAGGGCGCGCCGAACCTGCAGCGGCGATACGGGATGCCGATCGACCCCGCGCCGTACGCGCGACCCTTCTCGTCGGAGCCCGCCTGCCGCGCGGTCGTGGCGGTGCGGCTGCACGCGCCCGAGCTCGAGGACGCGTTCCTGCGCCGGCTGCGGGTGCGCGCGATGCTCGGCGGCCTGCTCGACGATCGCGCGCTCCTGAACGCGGCGGCGCTCGACGTGGGCCTCGACGGCGACCGGCTCGACGCCTGGGTCGCAAGCGTCGAGGTGGCGGCCGCCCTGCAGGCCGACGTCGCCGCGGCACGCGATCCGGCTCCGGCGGCGCGCGCACTCGACCACAAGCTGGGCGGCCCGCGCGGCGAGCGGCGCTACACCGCGCCGAGCTACGAGCTCGCCCGCGGCGACGAGACGGCGGTCGTACCCGGCTTCAATCCCGTCGAGGCCTACGAGACTGCGATCGCGAACCTCGGGCCGGAGCTCGAACGGCGGCCCGGGCCCGCGAACGTGGCGGAGCTCCTCGCGTGGGCAGGCGAGCCGCTTGCGACAGCCGAGGTCGCTCTCGTCATGCAACTCGATCTCCAGCAGGCCCGTGCGGCGCTCGCCCGCGTCGCAGAGCCGAGCGCCGCAGGCGCCGACTTCTACTGGACGCCTCGGAGCGGATCGCCCTGAAGCAGCCCGGCGGCTCGTGCGTTCGCGCGACGTCTACGCGGCCTCGCCTGCCGTCGCGCTGCCGGTGAAGACGGCCTCGAGGGTTGTTCCCGTCGTGAGGCCGCGCCGCCACTCCTCGACTCGAGCGCGGGACGTCGCCGCGAACCCGATGTGCACGCCGGGCGAAGGCGGATGCGTAGCGTCTGCCCGCGCGACCGGGAAGTCGTTCCAGCTCAGGCTGCTGCGGCCGGAGCGGCGACTTCCCAGATGTGGCCGTCGGGATCGGCGAACGCGGCGGTCCGCAGGCCCCACGCCCGATCGATCGGCCCGTTCACGAGCTCGACACCATTCGCTGCCAGCTGCTCGCAGACCGCGTCCGTGTCCTGGACCCAGATCGTGAGCTGAAACCGCCTGGCCGCATCGCGGTCGCCGACAGGTGCGGGCGCGATCAACTCGTGCGCCGCGGGCACGCGCAGCAGGTTGACGACCATGTTCTCGAACCGGAACGCGACCGCGTTCTCGTCCTCGTGGACGACCTCTGCGCCGAACACGCGTGCGTAGAACGCCTTCGACCGCTGCACGTCCTCGATGAACATCGTGATGGCGCCGACGGTGTTCAACGACTCGCTCATCAGCCCGACTGCTCGATCAGCTCGATCCGGTAGGAGTCCGGATCGCGGACGAAGCAGAGCCACGAGCCGCCCTCGCGCACCTGGTAGGGCGCGCGCTCGGGCTCGATTCCCTGCTCGGCGAGGCGCGCGAGGGTGCTGTCGAGGTCGTCGACCCCGATCGCGATGTGCCCGTACGCGGTGCCGAGCTCGTACGTGCTGCCGTCGTGATTGAAGGTCAGCTCGAGCTCGGCGTCCTGTCCGGGGTAGCCGTAGAAGTAGAGGGTGGCCTCGAGCTCGCCGTTCCGGACGATCGGCGCCTCGCGCCGGAGCTCGAAGCCGAGGGCCTCGTAGAAGGCGCGGCTCGCCTCCGGGTCGGCGATGCGCAGCATGGTGTGGAGGTAGCGGGAGGTCATGGCTCCATCCTACGGGCATCCGGCGGGCATCATTTCCATCGTGAGACGATGGAATGTCGGCGGCTATCCGGCGGTGATGGGAACCGGGATCGTGTCGGTCTCCCTGTCGCTCGACGAACGCGAGGTCGTCTCGCGCATCCTGCTCGTCGCAGCCGCGGCGCTCTACGCGGCGCTCGCGCCGGGGTTCCGCCCCTCGCCGGCCGCCGTGGCGGCGACCGCCGTGCTGGGGGCCCGCGTCACGCTCCTCGGCTGGAACCGCGTCGCGCTGGTTCTCCTGGTAGCGGCGCTCGGCGTGTGGCTGCTGCAGCTCGGGCAGATGCACGCGGCGCTTCGCTCCGTCACCGGCTCCGCGTTCATGCCCACCGTCGCGACCGAGTCACTGGCAGTGCTCGCCGCGCTCCAACCGCATCCTGCGCTCGTGGACGCGTCGCTCGTACCCTGGGCGCTCGGGCTCGCGCTCTACGTGCGAGCGGTTGCGGGATTCGAGCTGAAGCAGCTTGCACACGGCCGCGGTGACCACTGGATCGCCGGCGGCGCGCTCGCAATCTCGACGCTCGCGACCGCGACGATCGCGGACGCGTTGGACATGGTTCACGCACCGTTCGCCGACGTGTCGTTCGCACTGTGGGCGATCGCGATGCTCTGGCTCGTCGTGCTCGTCGTCGCCGAGCTCGCGAGCCCGCGTCTACGTGGCGACGACCGCCGCTGGTCGACCGTCTTCCCGCTCGGAATGTACGCCGCATGCAGCTTCGTCACGGCCACCGCGGTCGGCGCACACCAGATTGCCGACTTCGCACGCGTCTGGGTGTGGGTCGCCGTCTTCGTGTGGCTTGCCGTCGCCGTGCGTCAGGGCGCGTCGATGTCTTCGCGCAGCAGCGCGAACTGAACCGCATCCTGCCACTCCCCGTGCCGGAGGTACGCCCGCCGCTTGACACCCTCGCGGACGAAGCCGACGCGCTCGGAGTGGCGGATCGCACGTTCGTTGAAGGCGTAGCAGGCGAGCTCGAGGCGGTGGAATCCGAGCTCGAAGATCAGGTACCGCTGGAAGATCCGGGCGGCCTCGTCCGCGACTCCCCGGCCGCGAAAGCCAGGATGCACGGCGAGCCCGCCCAGCGAGGCGATGCGGTTCGGCTTGCTGAGCTCGTCGAAGGCCATCGCGCCGGCGCGCTCGCCGTCGACCTCGATGATCATCCGTCCGGTGCGCTCGGGCTCGCGCAGCGAGCGCTCGACCTCCACGAGGACGCGTTCGGCGTCGCGAGCGTGTCGCCCGCCCAGGAACGGCTCGGTCTCCTCGTCGTTGTAGAGCGCGACGAGCCAGGCGACGTCGTCCGGAGTTGCGCGGCGCAGGGCGATCATGGAGCCTGGGGCAGCGGCTCGCGCGCCTTGCGCCTGCGCTCCCAGCGGGCGGCCTGCGTCCCGAGCGTGACGCCGGCGAGGATCAGCGCGAGACCGCCGAGCGCAACGGCTCCGACCCCTTCTCCGAGGAAGACGGCCCCGTAGACGAGCGCGACCGGCGGCACGAGGTAGGTGACGAAGGAGGCGTACGCCGCGCCCGCCCCCGCGACGATCGTGAAGAAGAGGAGGTAGGCGAAGGCTGTGCCGATCACGCCCAGCACGAGGACCGACCCGATCGTCTTCCACCCGGGAAGGTCGGCCGGCGCCTGAGCGATCCCGGCCGGCAGGACGAGGATCGCCGCCACGGCCGACGTCCCGAGCGCCACCGCCTGCGGCCGTGCGGCGGCCAGGTAACGGCGCGTGAGCAGGCCGCCCGCCGCGTAGCACGTCGCCATCCCGACCACGGCCACCGCGCCGAGGATCTTCGCGTGCGGCTGGGCGCCGACGAGCAGTGCCACGCCGACGAAGCCGACCGCGACGCCGACGAGCTGACGGCTGGAGACGCGCTGGTCGTGGAAGAACCCGTAGGCGAGCAGCGCGTTGAAGATCGGGACGGAAGCCTGGATGATCGACGCCAGCCCGGAGTCGACGCGCGTCTCGCCCCACGAGAGCAGCCAGAACGGCACCGCCGTGTTGATCGCGCCGACGACGGCCAGCGCCACCCAGTGCCGGCGCAGCTCGCCCAGCGTGGCGCGCCCGCCGATCAGGAGTGGCACGACGACACCGAGGGTGATCGCAGCCAGCCCGAGCCGTCCGAGGATCAGAGTCGAGGGCGAGAGCTCGCGCACCGCGACCTTGATGAACATGAACGAGCTGCCCCAGACGAGGGCGAGCAGCACGAGTAGCACCAGGTGCCGGCGGGAGGGGCTGGGGCTCATCTCACCCCTCCAACGTCGTAGAGACGCACCATGTGAGATCGAACGACGACCCGGCCGTCGTGTATTTCAGGCCGCCACCGCCGTCAGGTCGTGCATGGCCGCGAGCTCAGGCTCGTAGATGTGCGCGGATTTCGCGTGGATGACGAGGGAGCCGACCGGCATGCCGACGGTGTTCGCGACCTCGTGCTGGAGACGGGCGAGCTCGACGAGGTTCCCGTACGCCTTCTTGCCGAAGTCGAGCGAGTGTGCGTAGACGACGAGCTCGAGCGCATCGTTCGCCTGCCAGAAGTCGAGGAGCGAGACGCAGGGGATGTAGCTCGTGTCCTCGAGCGGCTGGAAGGTCGTGATCGTCGCCGAGCGCGTCTGCGGGTCCGCCTGGAGACGCGAGACCACCCATGCGATCTGGTCACGTCCTGCGTAGTCGCGGAGCCGGCGTGCGTACGAGCGCGCGCCGCCGAGCTCGGGGACGTCGTCGAGCTCCCCGAAGTTCCGTCGCATCCAGCCGAGCCACGCCGGGTCGGCGAGGGAGGCGATCAAAGGGTCGGCCGGATCGGGCCGGGAGACGACGAGCGTCACGAGGGGAAGCTCCTTCGTGCCCGCGCCGTCGTAGGTCGCCTCGGCGCCGGCGGCGAGGATGCGCCGCGAGACGTCGAGCCAGCCCTGACCCAGGGTCGGTGCCTCCACCACCTCCACGAGGGCCATCCTAGAGGGCCGTTACCATGACGCCCTGAGCTCGGTCGCGGAACCACTCCACTCGAGGCTCGGTCTGACCGACGGAGAGTTCGAGCGCATCTGCACACTGCTCGAACGGACGCCGAACGACTTCGAGCTCGCCGTGTTCTCGCTCCTCTGGTCGGAGCACTGCGGCTACAAGCACTCCGCGCTGCTCCTGCGCCGCCTGCCGTCGGCGGGCGAGCGGGTGCTCCAGGGGCCCGGCGAGAACGCCGGCGTGATCGACCTCGGCGACGGGCTCGCGGTCGCGTTCAAGGCGGAGTCGCACAACCACCCGTCCGCCGTCGAGCCGTTCCAGGGTGCCGCGACCGGCGTGGGTGGGATTCTCCGCGACATCGTCGCGATGGGAGCGCGTCCGATCGCACTCCTCGACGGCCTGCGCTTCGGCGCGCCCGACTGGCAGTTCGAGCGCGCGGTCGCCGGGATCGGCCACTACGGCAACTGCGTCGGCGTCCCAACGGTCGGCGGCGAGTGCGCCTTCGACGAGGCGTACGCGGCGAATCCGCTCGTGAACGCGATGTGTGTCGGGCTGCTCCCGACGGAGCGCGTGCTGAGCGCGAAGGCACAGGGCCCGGGCAACGCGCTCGTCCTCTACGGCGCGTTCACGGGGCGCGACGGCATCGGCGGCGCGTCGGTGCTCGCGTCCCAGGATCTGGAAGGATCCGACGAGAAGCGACCCTCCGTCCAGATCGGCGATCCGTTCCGCGGCAAGGCGCTGATCGAGGTGTCGCTGGAGCTCGTCGAGCGCGACCTCGTGCTGTCGCTGCAGGATTGCGGCGCAGCCGGGCTCGCATCGTCGCTCTCGGAGATGGCTCGAGAGGTCGGGGTCGACGTGTACCTCGACCGTGTGCCGCTGCGCGAGGACGATCTCGAGCCGTGGGAGATCATGATCTCCGAGTCGCAGGAGCGAATGGTCGCCGTCGTCACGCCGGAGCGCGTCGACGCGGTGCGCGCGGTCTGCGACCGCTGGGAGCTTCCGTGCACGGTGATCGGCGAGGTGACGGACCACGGTGAGCTGCGCGCGTTCTTCGACGGCGACGTCGTCGGCTCGATCCCCGCCGGCTTCCTCACCGACGAGTGCCCGCGCTACGAGCTCGCGACGCGCGCACGCGACGTCTCCCCCGCGCCCGTGGCGGCCGTCAACGACAAGCCGAAGCACCGGGTGTTCGAGCAGTTCGACCACCTGGTGGGCTCGCGCACCGTCCGCCGCCCGGGCCTCGACGCCGCCATCCTCCGGATCGACGCAACCCGCGGCATCGCCGTCTCGCTCGACGGGCCGCCCCTCGGCTGCCGCGACCCGCGTGAGGCCGGCTTCCGCGCCGTCCTGGAGGCGGCGATGAACGTCGCGTGTGCCGGCGGCGAGCCGCTCGCGCTCACCGACTGCCTCAACTTCGGCAATCCGGAGAAGCCCGAGATCGGCTGGGAGCTCGAGCAGGCGATCGACGGCATCTCGTTCGCGGCAGCGGCGCTCGGGATCCCCGTCGTCTCGGGGAACGTGTCGCTGTACAACGAGACGGGCGGTACCCCGATCCCGCCGACCCCGATGATCGGCTGCGTCGGGCTCGTCCGCGACGTGACGCGCATCCCGAGCCGCTGGCGCCGCGGTGACACGATCGCGTTACTCCGCGGGTCGGGACACGGCTTCGTCGACTTCGTCTGGCGGCACGCGCACCTGTTCACGCTCGCTCACGACGTGCCGGACGGCCGCGTCGAGCACGGTCTGCACGAGGCGGCCGCCTGGTCGAACCGTGACTTCGTGTTGACTCGACACAAGGCTTCGGGGGCGGGCGTCGTCGTCGCGGTGGCGCCCGGGACCGAGATCCCCTGGGACGACGTGCTGGAGCTCGGAGCCGTGGTCTAGATGTGCGGTGTCTTCGGCGTTCGCGCGCCCGGACGCGACGTCGCGCGTCTCACCTATTTCGGGCTGTACGCACTGCAACATCGCGGGCAGGAGTCGGCAGGCATCGCGGTCAGCGAGGGCGGACGCCTGACGGCGCTCCGCGACCTCGGCCTCGTGCCGCAGGTCTTCGACGAGGGCAACCTGTCCGGCCTGCGGGGCGAGCTCGCGATCGGGCACACGCGCTACTCCACGACCGGCGGCAACGCCTGGGAGAACGCGCAGCCCCTGCTCCATCACGGCCGTGCCCGCACGGTCGCGCTCGGCCACAACGGCAACCTGGTCAACGCCCGCGGGCTGCGAGAGGCGATCGGGAAGCGGCTCGCCTCGAGCTCCGACTCGGAGGTGATCGCGGCGCTCATCGCCGACGACGAGCGCCCGCTCGGCGAGGCGGTCGCGGCGACGATGGCACGCCTCGAAGGCGCCGCGACGGTCGTCGGGCTCGCCGACGGGACCCTGTTCGCCTTCCGCGACGCGCTCGGGTTCCGGCCGCTCGTGATCGGCAGGCTCGGCGACGACCCCGTCGTCGCCTCCGAGAGCTGCGCGCTCGACCTCGTCGGCGCCACGTTCGACCGAGAGGTGCGCCCCGGCGAGCTCGTCCTCGTCGACGACGACGGCCTGCACTCGGTGCAGGCGGTGGAGCAGCCCGAGCACGGCGCGCTCTGCATCTTCGAGTTCTTCTATCTGGCGCGGCCGGACAGCCGTCTCGAGGGTGTCGAGGTGCACGGCGCGCGGGTGCGGATGGGCGAGCGCCTCGCCGAGGAGGCGCCGGTCGACGCCGACCTCGTCCTCCCCATCCCCGATTCGGGCACGCCCGCCGCGATCGGCTTCGCGCGCGCCACGGGGATCCCGTTCAGCGAAGGCCTGATCAAGAACCGCTATGTCGGCCGCACGTTCATCCAGCCCGAGCAGGGGATGCGCGAGCAGGGGATCCGCATGAAGTTCAACCCACTCGCCGAGGTCGCGGGGAGGCGGCTCGTCGTGGTCGACGACTCGATCGTGCGCGGCTCGACGACGCGTCAGATCGTCCAGATGCTGTTCGACGCCGGCGCGGCCGAGGTGCACGTGCGGATCTCCTCGCCGCCCGTCGTCTCGCCGTGCTTCTACGGCATCGATCTCGCCTCGGAGGACGAGATGATCGCCTCACACGCGACGGTCGAGGAGGTGCGCGCGGCGATCGGCGCCACGAGCCTCGCCTACATCTCGCTCGAGGGCCTGCAGGGGGCGACCCGTCGCCCCGTGGGTGCTCTGTGCCGCGCCTGCCTGACGCGCGAGTACCCGACGCGGGTGCCGGCGGACGCGTCGAAGCTCAGGTTCGAGACGTCGCACGCGTAGAGGCCTCGAGCTCTGCGGCGCGCCCGTAGCGCACCGCGCGATTCACCTGGCGCGGGTCGAGGCCCTGCTCGAGGAGCAGCTGCCGCGTCTCGCCTTCCGACGCGAGCCGCAGGAAGAGCCAGGCGAGCGCCGCGAGCGTCACCACCGAGCCTTCCGCCATCATCACGATCCCGCCGAGGTTCAGGTCGTGTACCGGCCCGATCCCCCACTCCGGCGCGTGCCGGTAGACGGTGTAGAAGGCGCTCGACGACCAGATGAACACGTTGCCGAGAATCGTCTCGAGCAGGCGGACGGTCGCGATGTAGCCGAGCTTGAAGCCGGTGCCGAACCAGGCGGGTCCCGGCAGCGTCTCGATGATCGGCTCCCACATCAGGCAGCCGCAGGTGAAGAACCCGAAGTGCTCGAGCGCGTGCACGGAGTCGTGGTGCAGGGCGGCGTCGTAGAGGAACGGGATGTGCCAGAAGTAGAGGTCGACCGCCCAGAGCGGCAGCGCGACGAGCGGATGCGCGAGCACGCGCAGCCGCTCGACCGGACGCAGCGCGAGCACGGGCCGCAGCAGCTGCCCGGTCATGCCGGCGACGAAGCAGAGCGGCGCGAGATCGCCGAGGATCACGTGCTGCGTCATGTGGATGAAGAAGAAGTCATGCTCGCCGAGCCGGTCGACCGGCGAGTTCAACGCCACGACGACGAGCGCGATCCCGGTCCAGAAGACGCCCCGGCGCCACCGTGGCAACGGCCGTCCCTGCTGGGCGAGGTGCCGTGTCCGCGACCAGTAGAGGAGCGCGACCACGACCGTGGGGACGGTCTGCAGGGGCTCGAAGCTCCAGGTCAGCGCGGGATGCATCACCTGGTTGGAAGACTAGAGGCGTGTACCTGTTCCACTACCACCTCGTGACCGCGCAGGTGCGCGAGCTCGAGGCGCGCTATCTGGGCAAGCTCGGCTTCGGCCTGATCGCCCGCTACGGCCGCATCGGCGACGAGCACGTCGCCGTCGAAGCGGGCGTTTCCTGGGAGAAGCTCGAGCACGACGGATTCAAGCTGCGCCTCGCAGAGCTCGAGCGCGGCGCCGTGAACGTCGTCGTGCAGCCGGGCCACTGGCGGGTGCCGCGCGTCGACCACCTCGGCATGGCGCTCGACGAGGACGAGTTCCAGGCCGTGCTCGCACGAGCGTCCGCCTGGAACCTGCGCGTCCAGGAGCACGGCGGACGGCGGACGTTCGTCGCGACGAATGCCGGCTACCGGCTCGAGGTGCATCCGCCGCGAGAGTGGATCGACGAGCTTCTGGACGACGGGCGCGACTTCCGCCTCTCCGAGCTGCAGCTCCTCGCCGACGAGCCCGACGCGAAGGCACGCGCACTCGCGGACATCCTCGGCCGGGACACCACCGACAACGCTGTCGAGATCGGGGAGACGGTCGTCCGCTTCCTCCCCGGCGGCCCGGAAGGTCGACCGGAGCTGTACGGCGAGCGGTTCTCGTAGGATCGAGGCCCTGAGCTCGGCCTACGAAGCAGCGGGGGTATCGCTGGCGACCGCCGGTTCGGTCGTCGAACGCCTCCGCGCGGCCGTCGAGTCGACCGGGGCGAGCGGGTTCGGCGCGTTCGCCGGCCTCGTGCCGCTCGACGGCGACCGCCTGCTCGCGGCGTCGACCGACGGCGTCGGCACGAAGCTGATCCTGGCCCGTGCCCGCGGGCGGCTGCGCGACTGCGGCGCCGACCTGGCCGCGCATTGCATCAACGACGTGCTCACCTGCGGCGCCGACCCGCTGATGCTGCTCGACTATGTCGCCGCGAACGAGATCCGGCTCGACGAGGTCGCAGAGCTCGTCGAAGGGGCGGCGGAGGTGTGTCGCGCCGCGGGTGTCGCGCTCGTCGGCGGCGAGACGGCGGAGCTGCCCGGCATCTATGCCCCCGGAGAGCTCGACTTCGCGGGGACGTGCGTCGGCATCGTCGCGCGTGCCGACCTCGTCGACGGCTCGACGGTGGCGGCGGGCGACACCGTGATCGGGTTCCCGTCCGCGGGCGTGCATGCAAACGGCTTCACGCTCGTGCGCCGCCTGCTCGCAGACGACGACTACGACGGGCACGACCTGCTCGCGCCGACGCGGCTCTACCTGGACGTGGCCCGCACGCTACGCGGCCGAGCGAAGGCATTCGCGCACGTCACGGGCGGCGGGATCCTCGGCAACCTCGCTCGCGCGCTTCCATCCGAGCGCACCGCCGTGATCGACTGGGACGCCTGGGAGCGGCCGCCGGTGTTCGCCTGGCTCGCCCGGCACGTCGACGAGGACGAGCTCCGTCGCGTGTTCAACCTCGGGATCGGGTGGTGCGCGGTCGTCGCCGACGCGCAGCCCGGTGAGACCGTGATCGGACGGATCGCGTGATCGGGGTCCTCGCCAGCGGGTACGGGACCAACCTGCAGGCGCTCCTCGACGCGGAGCTCCCCGTGGTCGCCGTCGCCTCGAACCGAAACGACGCGTATGCGCTGATCCGCGCGCGGGGGGCGGGGATCCCCACCGCCACCTTCGCCCTCGACTGCCATGCCGACCGCGCAGAGCGCGACCTGGTGATGGCGACGTGGCTCGAGGAGCACGGCGTCGAGCTCGTGGTGCTCGCCGGCTACATGCATCTCTTGACGCCGCCGTTCCTTCGACGCTTCCCCGGGCGCGTCGTCAACGTCCACCCCTCGCTCCTGCCCGCGTTCCCGGGTGCGCATGCGATCGACGAGGCGCTCGCGGCCGGCGTCGAGACGACCGGCGTCACCGTGCATCTCGTCGACGACGGGATCGACACGGGGCCCGTGCTCGCGCAGGAGCCCGTGCCCGTCGAACCGCGTGCCACGCTCGTCGACCGCATCCACGGCGTCGAGCATCGGCTGCTGCCCGAGGTGGTGAGAGGGTGCCTCGCGCACTCCTGAGCGTCTACGACAAGACCGGAGCGGAGGCCTTCGCGCGCGGGCTGCACGAGCTCGGCTGGGAGCTCGTCTCGTCGGGCGGGACGGCGTCGTTCCTGGCCGAGCACGGCCTACCGGTGACGAGCGTCGAGGAGGTGACCGGCGCGCCCGAGATGCTCGGGGGCCGCGTCAAGACGCTGCACCCCGCGATCCACGGCGGGATCCTCGCCCGGCGGGAGGTGGCCGGCGACATGGCGTCGCTCGGCGAGCAGCGGATCGAGCCGATCGACCTCGTCTGCGTCAGCCTCTACCCGTTCGCGTCGGTTGCGGGACGGCGCGGGGCGAGCGAAGCGGAGATCGTCGAGATGATCGACGTCGGCGGCCCCTCGATGCTGCGCGCAGCGGCGAAGAACTTCGCGCACGTCGCCGTCGTCTCGAACGAGGCGCAGTACACGCGCGTGCTCGACGAGCTGCGTGCGCACGGCGCAGTGACACTCGAGACGCGACGCGACCTCGCGCGCGAGGCCTTCGAGACGACGGCCGCGTACGAAGCCGCGATCGCGACGTGGTTCGGCGACACCGAGCCGTTCCCCGACCAGCTGACCCTTGCCTTCCGCAAGGTGAGCGGTCTCTCCTACGGCGAGAACCCGCACCAGCGCGCCGCGTACTATCGCGAGCTCGGCACCCGGCGCCATCTCCTCTCCGAGGTCGAGCAGCTCGGCGGCAAGGAGCTCTCGTACAACAACCTGGCCGATCTCGAGGGCGCACGCCGTGTCGCACGGGAGTTCACGCTTCCGGCTGCGGTGATCGTCAAGCATGCGAACCCGTGCGGGGTCGCGGTCGCCGCGACGATCGAGGAGGCGTGGGAGCAGGCCCTCGCCGCCGATCCGGTGTCTGCCTTCGGCTGCGTCGCGATTCTCAACCGTTCCGTCGAAGCTGCGCTGGGCGCGCGGATCGCCGAGCACTTCGTCGAGGTGCTGCTCGCTCCCGGCTACGACGGGGAGGCCGTGCAGGCGCTGCGTGCGAAGAAGTCGCTGCGGCTCCTGGCAGACCGGGAGCGGCGTGCCGACCCGCCGGGAGAGCGAGACCTGAAACGTGTGCTCGGCGGGCTCCTCGTGCAGGACCGCGACGGCGACGTCGAGGACCGCGCGACGATGCAGGTCGTCTCGGGATCGATCGACGAGCGGCAATGGGGCGACCTGCTCTTCGCGTGGCGGGTCTGCAAGCACGTGTCGTCGAACGCGATCGTGCTCGCGCGCGACCTGCAGACGATCGGGATCGGCGCCGGGCAGATGAGCCGCGTCGACTCGGTGCGGATCGCGGTCGAGAAGGCGCGCGAGCACGGACACGAGACCGTCGGAGCCGTGCTGGCGAGCGACGCCTTCTTCCCGTTCGCCGACGGGCCCCAGCTCGCCCTCGACGCCGGGATCGCCGCGATCGTGCAGCCCGGCGGCTCGAGACGCGACGCCGAGGTCATCGCCGCCGTCGCGGCGGCGGGCGCGGCGATGGTGTTCACGGGGCGGCGGCACTTCCGTCATTAGGGCAGGTGTTTTGCGCGCCGGGTGATATTTGACACGATCTCGCGGGGTCGGCAATTCGACCTGGAGGTGAACGAGATGGAAGCGGCGGGCAGAAGAGACTTCGACCACCTGCGCGAGCACTCGATCGGGCTTCCCGGCGTGCTGTTCCAGTCGATCACGCACATGGCGCCCGCCGCCGCGGTCGCCTACTCGATCTACATCTCCGTGCCGCACGCGGGCGCGGCGCTGCCGCTGTCCGTGTTCCTGGCGCTCGTCGCCTGCCTGCTCGCGGCGAACTCGATCGGTCAGCTCGCCAAGGACATGCCGTCCGCAGGCGGGCTCTACACCTACGCCGCCCGCACGCTCGGCCCGTACGCGGGGTTCGTCGTCGGCTGGCTCTTCCTGCTCTTCGAGCCGCTCGTCGTCCCCTTCCTCTTCCTCGAGTGCGGCTGGGCGATGCACGAGGTGATGTCGGGCGAGGCGGGCTGGAGCTACTCAGGTCAGTGGTGGATCTGGGTGTGCGCCGTCGCGGCCGTCGTCTTCCTGCTCACCTACCGCGACATCCGCATCTCCGCCCGCGCGGGCGTGATCCTCGGCATCTTCGAGATCGGCGTCTTCGCGGCGCTCGCCGTCTGGATCCTGATCTCGAACGCGGGCTCCCTCGACCTGCAGGCGTTCAACCCGAACCACGCACCCGAAGGAGCATTCACCGGTGTCGGCAAGGGGATGGTGTTCGCGATCCTCGCGTTCATCGGCTTCGAGGCATCGGCGCCGCTCGGCGAGGAGGCGAAGCATCCGCGGCGGACGATCCCGCTGGCGGTCGTCGGCTCGTGCCTCGCGATCGGGCTCTTCTACGTGCTGCTCTCCTACGCGTGGGTGTACGGCGAGGGCTTCTCGCAGTTCACGCAGAAGGCGGGCGGCAGCGCCGACCCGTGGCGCGACCTCGCGAAGGTCTTCTGGGGCGGCGGCTGGGTGCTCGTCTTCGCCGCGATCATCAACTCGATCGTCGCGAACTCGAACGCCGGCTTCAACGCGGCGACGCGCGTGTACTACGCGATGGCGCGCAACGGGATCGCGCCGAAGCAGCTCGCGCGGACGCATCCTCGGTTCAAGACGCCGCACGTCGCCATCCTGCTGAACATGGCGATCGCCCTCTTCCTGTCGTTCGTGCTCGGCTGGAAATGGGGCCCGTTGAACGGCTTCATCATGCTCGCGACCGCGGCGACGATCGTCGTTATCCTCGTCTACATGCTCGTGATGGCGGGCTCGATCAAGTACTACCTCACCGAGAAGCGCGACCAGTTCAACTGGTTCCTGCACCTCGTGTGTCCGATCGGAGGGATCGTGCTCTTCGCCTTCCCGCTCTACTACCAGTACAACCCGCTGCCGCCGTATCCGATCCGGTACGCCGTCTGGGTCGCGCTCGGGTGGGTGATCGCCGGGCTGCTGGGCGGCCTGTGGATGCAGCGCGCGAAGCCCGAGGCGCTCGAGGCTGCGCGGCGGATCTACGTCGAGGACGAGGTGACGTCCGGGGTGGCGGAGGCACCCGCCACGGCACCGGCCTGATGGCGACGACGGCGGCCCATCGGATCGGACGCGACGAGATCGTCTGGTCCTTCGGCCCCACGATGGAGCCCGTGCTCGAGGTCGAGCCGGGCTCCGTCGTCACGCTCGAGACGAACGACTGCTTCACCGGCCAGATTCGCAGCGAAGCCGATCTCGTCACGGAGATCGACTTCCAGCGGGTCAACGCCGCAACCGGGCCGATCGCGGTTCGCGGCGCCGAGCCCGGCGACTCGCTCGTCGTCGAGCTGCTCGAGGTCCGCCCGGCGGAGCGCGGCTTCGCCACGCTCATCCCCGGCATCGGGCAGCTGATCGAGCAGGTCGAGGCGCCGCTCACGCAGGTCTTCCGGGTCGAGGGCGACACGGTGCACATGTCGGACCGGATCTCGTTCCCGCTGCGGCCGATGGTGGGCGTGATCGGCGTCGCGACCGAGGGCGAGGAGCTCTTCAACGGGTTCGCGGGACAGCACGGCGGCAATCTCGACAACCACCTGCACGGCCCCGGCGCGACGATCTACCTGCCCGTGCGACAGCCGGGCGGGATGCTTGCAATCGGCGACATGCACGCCTCGATGGGCGACGGCGAGGTGTGCTTCACCGGCGTCGAGATCGCCGGGGAGGTGACGATCCGCGTCGGGCTGCTCAAGGGGAAGCAGGGCACGTGGCCGGTGACCGAGCTCGCCGACCGCTGGGTCGTGCACGGCACCGCGGGACCCGACTTCCGCGACGCGCTCGATCGCGCGGTCGAGGAGGGCGCGCGCTTCCTCGTCGACCAGTGGGGCTTCACGCTCGAGGAGGCGTTCATCTTCCTGTCCGTGGCGTGCGATGCCAATATCTGCCAGGCGTGCCGACCTCAGGAATTCTCGACGATCGCACGCGTTTCCATACCCAAGGTGTCCGCGACCCCACGTCCGTTCTCTTGAGGAGCTTTTGAATGAGCGAGCTCGACCCGCAACGCTGGAAGGCACTCGCGATCGTGTGCGCCGCGTTCTTCATGACGGTCCTCGACGTGTCGATCGTCAACGTGGCGCTGCCGTCGATCGGCAGGTCGCTGCATTTCTCCGAGCACAGCCTGCAATGGGTGATCACTGCGTACGCGATCACGTTCGGCGGCTTCCTGCTGCTCGGAGGACGCGCTGCGGACCTGCTCGGCCGGCGTCGCGTCTTCTACGTCGGCGTGGCTGTCTTCACGATCGCGTCGTTCCTCTGCGGGCTTGCATGGTCGGAAGGCGTGCTGATCGGTGCACGCGCGGTTCAGGGACTCGGCGCCGCGATCATCTCGCCCGCGGCGCTCTCGATCATCATGACGAGCTTCGAGGAGGGCGCCGAGCGCAACAAGGCACTCGGGATCTGGGGCGCGATCGGCGGCTCGGGTGCGGCGGTCGGCGTGCTCGCGGGCGGCCTCCTGACCAGGTACCTGGGCTGGGAGTGGATCTTCTTCGTCAACGTTCCCGTCGGCGCGCTGGCGCTCACCCTCGCCCCGCGCTTCGTTCGCGAGAGCCGCTCGGATCGCGACCACTCCCAGGACATCGGCGGCGCCGTGACGATCACGGCAGGGCTCGCGCTCCTCGTCTACGGCGTCTCCGAGGCGCCGAACCACGGGTGGGGCTCCGCCTGGGCCCTGTCGAGGCTCGCGGTCGCAGCGGCGCTCCTCGTCGCGTTCCTCGTGATCGAGTCGCGTACGAAGGACCCGCTGATGCCGTTCCGGATCTTCCGCGTGCGGACGGTCGCCGGTGCGAACGTCGCCGGCGTCCTGCTCGGCGCGGTCGTCTTCGCCAACTTCTTCCTGCTGACCCTGTACGTCCAGCAGGTGCTCGGCTGGTCGGCGCTCAAGACCGGCCTGACCTTCGTGGCGACGGCGGGAACGGCCGTGCTCTGGGCCGGGGTCGCGCAGGCGCTCGTCACGAAGGTCGGTCCCAAGCTCGTGATGGCCGTCGGCTTCGTGGCAACGATCGCCGGGCTCCTCTGGTACACGCAGATCCCGGTCGACGCGTCGTACGCGCCCGACCTCCTGCCGGGCTACCTGCTGATCGGGTTCGCGTTGCCGTTCACCTTCATCCCCGTGTCGATCGCCGCTCTGGCGGGCGTCGAAGCGCATGAAGCCGGCCTCGCCTCCGGGCTGATCAACACGGCGCAGCAGGTCGGCGGCGCGATCGGCGTGGCCGTGACCTCGTCGGTGTCGATCAGCCATTTCAACCATCTGACGAAGACCGGCACGCCGTTCCCGCAGGCGTTCACGAGCGGCTCGCAATGGGCGTTCTGGGTCACGGTCGGGATCGCAGTCGCCGGCCTCGTCGCGACGGTGGCGCTCATCCGGCGCGACGAGCTCGCGACCGTGGAGGACGCCGCGGCGACCGCGTAACGCGCCGGTAGGCTTCCGCCGCGATGCCGCGCGAGTACCCCACCGTGATCGACCTCGTCGGGTCGACGCCGATCGTGCGCCTCGACCGCGTCTCCCTCGACGTGCCGGGCGAGATCCTCGCGAAGCTCGAGTTCATGAACCCGGGCGGCTCGAACAAGGACCGGATCGGGCTCGCGATGATCGAGGCGGCCGAGCGGGACGGCAAGCTCAGGCCCGGCGGCACGATCGTCGAGCCGACCTCCGGCAACACGGGTGTCGGCCTGGCGATCGCGGCCGCGCAGAAGGGCTACCGGTGCATCTTCGTGATGCCGGACAAGATGAGCCAGGAGAAGATCTCGATGCTCCGGGGGTACGGCGCCGAGGTCGTGATCACGCCGACCGCCGTCGACCACGACTCGCCGGAGTCGTACTACTCCGTCTCGTCGCGCCTGGCCGAGGAGATCCCCGGCGGCTTCAAGCCCGACCAGTACTCGAACATGTCGAACCCGGAGGCGCACTACCGGACGACCGGACCGGAGATCTTCGAGCAGACCGACGGCGGGCAGATCGACGCGATCGTGATCTCCGTCGGCACCGGCGGGACGATCAGCGGCGTCGGCCGCTACTTCAAGGAGCATCGCCCCGAGGTGCGGATCGTCGGCGTCGATCCCGAGGGATCCGTCTACACGGCGAAGTCCGACAGCGACCTCCACCCCTACCTCGTCGAGGGGATCGGCAAGGACACGTGGCCCGAGACGATGGATCCGGACGTGGTCGACGAGTGGGTGCGCGTCTCCGACCGCGCCTCCTTCCTCGCCGCGCGCCGGCTGGCGCGCGAGGAGGGGCTGCTCGTCGGCGGCTCGTCGGGATCGACGATCGCGGGCGCGCTCGGTTATGCGGCGAAGCTCGGCGCCGCGAGCCGGGTCCTGACGGTCCTGCCGGACTCCGGCCGCTCGTACCTCTCGAAGTTCCTCGACGACAACTGGATGATCGAGCACGGATTCCTCGAGCGCTCGGCGCCCGCGCCGACCGTGCGCGAGCTGCTCCGCGGCAAGCCCGGGGAGACACCGCAGCTCGTCACGATCTCCTCCCACCAGAAGGTCGCCGAGGCGATCTCCGTGATGGAGCGCTACTCGATCTCGCAGCTTCCGGTCGTCCGCGACGGCGAGGGAGAGGTGGCGACCCTCGCCGACGTGATCGGCTCTCTGCAGGACCGTGCCCTGCTCGACCTCGTCTTCAAGAACGCGGACGCGCTGCACGAGGACGTCGCGATCGCCATGCAGGGCCCGCTCAGCGCCGTCGAGGCCGACGCCTCGATCGACGAGATCGTGACGGCGTTGACCGGCGGCACGAACGCGGTCGTCGTCGCCGACGCAGGCGCCCCGATCGGCGTCGTCACGCGCTCCGATCTCCTCGAGTACCTCTCGCACGGGCGATAGATGGCCGTGCCCCTCGCGGCGATCCGGCGCCTCGTCGTCGGGTCGCAGGGGTACGCGGCGCGCTTTCGCCGTGCGGACGCGACAAGCGTCGAAGCGGCGATCCGGCGCCTCACCGCCGTGCAGCTCGATTCGATCTCGACCGTCGACCGCGCACACCGGCTGACGCTGACCTCCCGGGTCGGCGCCTATCCGCGCGACACGGTGCCGCGGCTCCTGCGCGAGGGGCGCGTCTTCGAGTACTGGGCGCACGAGGCGTCGCTGCTCCCGATCGAGCTCTGGCCGCACTTCCGCCGGGTGATGGACGGCGGGGGCCACTGGGGCTCGCACGACCGGGCCTTGCGCGACCACGCCGATCTCGTCGAGCCGGTGCTCGAGCGCATCCGGGCCGAAGGCCCGCTCGGCTCGCGCGCGTTCGAGGGTCGCGGCCGCGACGAGGCGGGCGGCATGTGGAACTGGAAGCCGGCGAAGATGGTGCTGGACGCGCTCTGGGACCGCGGCATCCTCGCGATCGCCGAGCGCAGGAACTTCCAGCGCGCCTACGACCTCGTGGAGCGCGTGATCCCGAAGCCGATCCTCGACGCACCGCCCCCGACCGAGGCCGAGACGCTGCGCACGTTCGCACTGCTCGCCGTCGCGGCGCGCGGCGCCCTCACCGAGCCCGCGATCCGCGAGCACTGGCGCCTGAAAGGCGGAAGGGCACGGCTCCAGCACCACCTGCTCGCGCTCGTCGCCGAAGGGCGCCTGCGCGAGCTCGAGGCGGACGACGACGGCCCGCCGTTCTACGTGCTCCCGGAGGTCGAGATCGACGGTGATCCTGCTCCGCCGGTGCTCGTCTGCCCGTTCGACAACCTGGTTTGGGACCGCCCGCTGCTCGAGCGCCTCTTCGGCTTCAAGCACCTGATCGAGGTGTACAAGCGCGAGCACGAACGCGCCTACGGCTACTACGTCCTCCCGCTCCTCGCCGGCGACCGCTTCGTCGGTCGCGCCGACCTGAAGGCCGACCGCGCCGAAGGTGTGCTGCGCATCCGACGGTTCACGCCCGAGCCGAAGGCGCGTGGCGCGGAGACGAAGCTCGAGAAGGCCGCGGCCCGCCTGGCGCGCGTGCTCGGGCTCGAACGGGTAGAACGAGCCGCGTGAAACCGAGAGAGGTCGGCGTCGAGGAGGCACGGCGAATCGCGGTCCGCGCGCAGCTCCTCGACGGGTCCGCGACGAGCGTGCTCGACACGGTGCGACGCCTCGGCTTCCTCCAGCTCGACCCGATCTCGACCGTCGCGCCGCCGCAACACCTCGTCCTCTGGAGCAGGCTCGGCCCGTTCGACCGAGCAGAGCTCGATCGGCTCCTCTGGGAGGAGCGGAAGCTCCTCGAGTGGAACGCCTTTCTCTGGCCCGCCGAGGATCTGCCCTTGCTTCAGGCTCGCATGCGCCGCCGGGACGGGCCGTGGGACCGACACCGCATCGAGTTCCTCAAGGAGCACGCGTCGTTTCGCCGCTACGTCCTGCGTGAGCTCGAGCGGCGAGGGCCGCTGCTCTCCCGCGAGATCGCAGACCACGCGCCGAGCAAGCGTGAGGCGCACCGCTGGTGGGGCGCGCGCAAGATGGGGCTGATGCTCGGCGTGCTGAACGCGCGCGGCGAGGTCGCGGTCGTCGGGCGCCGAGGCAGGCAGCGTCTCTGGGACCTCGCCGAGCGCTGGTACCCGGAGACGCCGCGCATCCCCTGGGCGGAGGCAGCGCGTGCGTTCGAGGAGAAGCAGTTCCGCGCACTCGGCGTGCGACTCGACAAGGGCCGCTGGCTCGCGCACCCGGACGTCGGCGACGACGCCGTCGCGAAGCGCGTCACGTTCCTCTCCCCCTTCGACCGGCTCGTCCACGACCGCAATCGTGCCGAGGCGCTCTGGGGCTTCTTCTACCGGCTCGAGATGTACGTGCCGAAGGCGAAGCGTGAGTACGGCTACTACGTGCTGCCGATCCTGCGCGGCGACCGGATCGTCGGCCGTATCGAGCCGCTGCACGTACGCACGACCGGCGAGCTCCGCGTTCTCGGCACCTGGTGGGAGGACGGCATCCGCCCGGCGTCGCTCAAGGCGACGCTTCGCGACCTCGCACGCTTCCTCGGCGCCTCGGCCGTCACCATCTAGCATCCATCTCGATGGACTTCGAAACGACGTCGTTCGAGACCCGCGCCATCCACGCCGGGCAGGAGCCCGATCCGGCCACCGGGGCGATCATCACGCCGATCTACCAGACCTCCACCTACGTGCAGGAGGCGGTCGGGGTGCACAAGGGCTACGACTACGCGCGCGTCGCGAACCCGACCAGGACGGCGCTGCAGATCGCGCTCGCGAGCCTCGAGAAGGCCAAGCACGGCATCGCCTTCAGCTCGGGCCTCGGTGCGACGACCACGCTGATGCACCTCGTCGACCCCGGCGAGCGCGTCGTCCTGATCGCGGACGTCTACGGCGGGGTCTACCGCATGACCTCGCAGGTGTACGAGCCGAAGGGATATGCCTTCACGTACGTCCCGGCCGGCGAGTTCGACGACAACCTGGCGTCGTACCTCGGCGAGGACGTGAAGCTCGTCTGGGTGGAGACGCCGTCGAACCCGGTGCTGAACGTGGTCGACATCCGCAAGGCGGCGGACGCGGCCCACGCGGCGGGTGCGCTGCTCGTCGTCGACAACACCTTCGCGACGCCGTACCTGCAGCAGCCGCTCGAGCTCGGAGCCGACGTCGTCGTCCACTCCACGACGAAGTACCTGGGCGGCCACAGCGACACGATCGGCGGCTTCGTCGGCACGTCGGACGACGCGATCGCCGAGCGCCTGTACTTCCTGCAGAAGTCGCTGGGTGCGGTTCCCGGGCCGTTCGACGCCTGGCTCGTGCTGCGCGGCATCAAGACGCTCGCCGTGCGCATGCGGCAGCACTGCGAGAACGCACGCCGCGTCGCCGAGTTCCTCGACGGGCATCCGGGCGTCGAGCGTGTGCTCTACCCCGGCCTGCCGGACCACCCGGGGCACGCGGTCGCGCGGACGCAGATGCGCGACTTCGGCGGCATGGTCTCGTTCCTTGCCGAGTCGGAGGCGGAGGCGGTCGAACTCGTCGCACGCACGAAGATCTTCCAGCTCGCGGAGTCCCTCGGCGGCGTCGAGAGCCTGATCGAGCACCCCGCGCGCATGACGCACGCCTCGACCGCGGACGCCCCGTTTGCGCCGCCCGGCAACCTGGTGCGGCTCTCGGTCGGGATCGAGTCGGCGGAGGATCTCCTCGCCGATCTCGAGGCCGCGCTCGTCAGGCGTTCGGCGCCGGCACGCGCGTAGCTGCAACCGGCAACGCGGGCGCGTCCCTCCACGGAAGCAGTCCGAAGCGAGCAAGCGCACGCGGTAGCCGGCGGGTGGACTGCATCTCCGCGGTGTGACGCCAGTCGCCCTCGAAGTCCCACAACCTCGCCGCCGGGTTGATGCTGCGCACGTCCGCGGCGAGCAGCGCGGCTTCGACGGGCTGGTCGGCGATGATCCTGTCGCGCATGCTCCAGTAGATCTGCAGCGGCACGCCCGAGTACGCAATCGCGTCGAGGTAGTCGTCGGGACTGCGGGCGCGATACGCCTCGGCCGAGGATGCCGGCGTCCCACCGAGCTCCCGTCGCGCCAGGCTCTGCAGAAGCCGGCCCCCGCGCAGGCGCGCGAAGTCCCGGTAGCGGCGGGCCATGTCTGTCGCGGGATCGAACGCAATCGCACCCGCCAGCAGCTGCGGATCGCGCGCCACGAGCAGAAGCGTCTCCTGGCCACCCATCGATCCGCCGATCGCGTAGATGCGGTGCGGGTCGACGTGAACGCCGTGGCGCTCGACGATCGCCGGCATCCGCGCGAGGTCCGAGATCTGGCCCGGATCGCCCCAGGAGTAGTCGCCGAGGCGCCGGCCCTCGCCGCCCGGATTGACGACCGCGAAGCCGCCCTCGCCCGGCAGGTCGCCCCAGAACCTTGCGTTCTCCGCGCCGCTGACACCACGGCCGTGCGGCGAGATCACGAGCGGGATCGCGCCCCCGTCGTAGCCGGACGGAAGGAGCAGCCACGCCGGGCGCATGACGCCGTTGTGCGCGCGATAGTCGAACTTGATTAGCCTTGTTCCAGGGGAGGCTGCCCCGGCTGCGGGCACCACCGCCGCGGTGACCAGAACGGCGAGCAGCCATCTCATGGCCGTGAACGGTAAAAGCCGCACGGAGAAGATGGCGTTATGGAAACGTTGCGAAACATCGATCTGCACTTCGGCGGCGCCCTCCACGCGATCGGCGTCTACCTCGTCGACACCGACGACGGCCTTGCGCTCTTCGACTGCGGGCCGAGCTCGACGCTTCCGGCCCTCGAGGCGGGTCTCGCCCAGCACGGACTCGCGCTCGGAGACATCCGGCACCTCCTCCTCTCGCACATCCACCTGGACCACGCCGGGGCGGCAGGGGCGCTCGTGCGGCGCCAGCCGGCGCTCGTCGTGTGGGTGTCGCCGGTCGGCGCCCCCCATCTCGTCGACCCGGCTCGGCTCGAACGCTCGGCGCGACGCCTCTACGGTGACCTCTTCGACACGCTCTGGGGCGAGCTCGCACCCGTTCCCGAGGCGAACGTGCGCCTCGCGGAGGGAGTCGTGCTCGGCTGGGAGGCGTTCCCGACTCCGGGACACGCGTCCCACCACGTCAGCTACTTCCGCGAAGGGACGCTCCTCGCGGGCGACGCGGCCGGCGTACGGATGCCGGGGGCGAGCTACGTGTTGCCCGTGTCGCCGCCTCCGGACGTCGACGTCGTCGGGTGGCACGCAAGTGCCGAAGCGATCCGTGCCCGAGCTCCCGAGCGCCTTGCCCTGATCCACTTCGGCGTGCACGAGGACGTGGCCGCGCACCTCGACCGGCTGGAGCTCGAGCTCGACCGGTGGGCGGCGCGTGTTCACGACGGTATGGCGCAGGACGAGTTCGTCGCCGCGGCACAGGCGGACGCCGGTGTCGACGCGGAGCTGTACGACCGGGTTGCGCCGTTCTGGCAGTCGTGGCAGGGCATGAAACGCTACTGGGAGACGCACGGCTCGACGTGAACGAGCTCGAGCGCGTCGAGGCCGCTGCGCTCCGCGATGCGGTCGGGCTCGCGGGCGGCAGGGCGGAGCTCGTGGGCGGCGCGCTCTGCGTCGCCCACGAGGCTGTACCGGCCCTGGATCTGAACCGGGCGATCCCGGTCGGCGAGGAGATCGATCTGGAGGCGATTACGGCGTGGTATGCCGGCGGGCGGCACATGATCGCGACGCACGTGGACCTCGGCAGCCGTGGCTACACGCGCGGCAATCCGTGGACGAAGTTCGAGCGCGACGCGGCGCCTGCGGCCACGGCGGTGACCGAGCTTCGGATCGAAGAGACGCTCGATGCCGGAGTGTTCGGGCCCGTCGCCGCGGAAGGCTCCGGCCTGCCGGCGCAGGCCGCCCCGCTGATCGCGGCGATCGTCGGTGCGCCCGGCTGGCACTGCGTGGTCGCGTTCGCGGGCGACGAGCCTGCCGCATCGGGTGCGCTCTTCGTGGACGGCGCGAGCGCCTGGCTCGGAATCGGCGCGACCCGGCCGTCGTTCCGCCGCCGCGGCGCCCAGGGCGCGCTGCTCGCGGCGCGGATCGAGCTCGCCCGCGCTCACGGCGCCACCGTGCTCACGAGCGAGACGGGTGCGCACGACCGTGGCTCGTCCTATCGCAACATCGAGCGCGCCGGCTTCCGCGCGGCCTACGAGCGCCCGAACTGGGTCTCGTCCTGAACCGTCTCAGCTCTCGCGCAGGATGTTCGCGCCGGAGATCTGAGCGAGTGCCATCACGACGATCTCGTCGACGTTCACGTGCGGCGGCCGAGTCAGCGCGAACATGATGCAGTCGGCGACGTCCTCGGCGTGCATCGGGCCGCCCATCGCCACGTCCGAGTAGACGGCGCTCGCCTTGTCCTCGTCGCCCTTGAAGCGGACCTTCGAGAAGTTCGTCTCGACGAGTCCAGGTGCGACGTTGGTCACGCGGACGGGCTTTCCCTGCAGGTCGTCTCGGAGTGCCCGTGTGTAGCCGTGCACCGCGAACTTCGAGGCGACGTAGGACGACCCGCTCGGGTACGACCAGATGCCGGCCACCGAACCGAGATTGACGATGTGCCCGCCGCCGTCGGCAACGAGCTGCGGCAGCGCGAGACGCGTCATGCGCATCAGCCCCAGCACGTTCGTCTCCATCATCGCGCGCTCGTCGTCCTCGCTCGCCTCCCAGAACGGATCACGCCCGAGCGCGAGCCCGGCGTTGTTGACGAGGATGTCGATGCCGCCGAGCTCGTCCACCGCGCGTGCGACGAACCGCTCGCACGACGCCGGGTCGGTGACGTCGAGGTCGCCCGAGCTGCGGGAGCCGGAGACGACCTGCGCCCCGGCATCGCGCAACGCGTCGACGGTCGCAGCGCCGATCCCGCTCGACGCGCCCGTCACGATCGCCCGCTTGCCCTCGACCCCGGCCATGCCAAGAGATTAACCCGCGCGTAAAACCAGCTGCGCCCGGTGGCGTCTAAGTTCCCGAGACCCATGGATCCGCCCGTCTCGACCGGTCGCAGCGTCCGCCTCGCCCTCGTGGCGGTCGGACTGCTCGGGCTGCTCGCGGTGGTGGCATTCTCGAGCCGCAGCGGCTTCGGTCATCAGTCGCAGGCGAAGCCGACGCCGGGCTACGTGAGCTACGCGTTCACGGCCTTCCTGATCGTCTTCGTCCTCGCGATTCCACTCGCGGTCTACACGTTCGTGATCCAGGCCCGTGAGGGCCAGGTCGCGCGAAAGAGCTTCAAGTCGCGAGTGCTCGCGAACATCGGGACGATGCTCTTCTTCGGGGTGCTCGGCTTCATCGTCATCTACCTGAAGGAGCACCACCACCACATCTTCAACCTCAACCCGAGCGCGTTGAACAACACGAAGAACGCACTGCACCACAAGAAGGCGGGGACGCCTGCGGGCTACGAGCCGGCATTCCAGTGGTCCGTTCTCTGGATCGCGCTCGCGATCGCCGCGGCGAGCGGAGGCTTCATCGCGTACCAGTGGCGGACGCGGAAGAAGCGCTCGCTCGTGCCGCTCGAACGGCAGTCGACGGTCGCCGAGGACTTCGCGATGTCGATCGGCGACGCGATCGACGACCTCGAGGCCGAGCCGGACGCGCGCCGCGCGGTGATCGCCGCCTATGCCCGCATGGAGGGCGTGCTGACCCGTAACGGCCTGCGCCGCCGGCCGAGCGAGACGACGGTCGAGTACCTCCGCCGCGTCCTGCTCGGCCTGACCGCGCGCGGCGACTCGGTGAAGCGACTGACGGCGCTCTTCGAAGAAGCCAAGTTCAGCCGGCACGAGATCGACGCCACGATGAAGCAGGACGCGATCGGCGCGCTGCGCGAGATTCGCGACGACCTGCACGGGGCGCCCGCATGAGACGGCACCTGCTCGACCTCGCGATCCTCTTCGTCTTCTGCTCGCTGCTCTGCGGCTACGTCGCGGTGGCGCAGCCGAGCATCCGCAACGTGACGCTGCACGCCTACGTGTTCGTCCTCGGCGCGCTGCTGATGCTCGGGATCGTCGCCGCGGCCGGCGACGCCGTGCCGCGCCGGCGGCGCTCGGAGCTCGACCAGGCGCTCGCCGAGGCGACGCAGCGCCCGCGGCCGCTCGCGGAGATCGAGAAGCTGGAGCGCGAGGTGACGCTCGCCGCCGCATCGGCCTACGACCTGCACGTACGGCTGCTGCCGCAGCTGCGTGAGATCGCGCAGTGCCGCCTGGAGCGTTCGGGCCGCACCCCCGGCCCCGAGACGCTCGGACGCTGGTGGGAGCTGCTGCGCCCCGATCGTCCGGAGCCCGACGATCGCTTCGCCTCCGGGATCTCGCAGAGCGAGCTCCGCGCACTCGTCGCCGACCTTGAGAGGATGTGACGATGACGCTCGAAGAAGTCGGCCGCCTCGCGAATCGCCTGCTCGACGAGGTCGAGAGAGTCGTCGTCGGGAAGCGGCAGGCCCTCGAGCTGCTGCTGCTCGGCGTGCTTGCCGACGGCCACGTGCTGATCGAGGACTACCCGGGTCTCGCGAAGACGCTGATGGCGCGCTCGTTCGCGCAGGTGACCTCGATGGACTTCTCGCGCATCCAGTTCACGCCCGACCTGATGCCGTCCGACGTCACGGGCTCGTCGGTCTTCAACCAGCGCGAGGCCGACTTCGAGTTCCGGCCGGGCCCGATCTTCGCGAACCTCCTCCTCGCCGACGAGATCAACCGGGCTCCGCCGAAGACGCAGGCCGCGCTGCTCGAGGCGATGCAGGAGCGGCAGGTGACGACGGAAGGCGAGACTCGCCGTCTCGGCCCGCCGTTTCTCGTCCTCGCGACGCAGAACCCGATCGAGTACGAAGGCACCTATCCGCTGCCCGAGGCGCAGCTCGACCGCTTCCTGCTGCGCATGTCGGTGGGCTACCCGTCGCGCGACGACGAATGGCAGATGCTCGCGAACCGCACCGAGCGGGGAACCGACGAGCTGCAGCTCTCGCCGCTCGTCGACCGGGAAACACTCGTCGAGATGCAGCAGGCGTCCGAGGGCGTCTACGTGTCGGAGCCGGTCGGTCGCTACATGGTCGACGTCGTCGCGGCGACGCGGGATGCGCAGTCGATCCAGGTCGGTGCGTCGCCGCGCGGATCGCTCGCGCTGCTGAAGCTCTCCCGCTGCCGGGCCGCGCTCGACGGTCGCGACTACGTGACGCCCGACGACGTCAAGTCGATCGCGGTGCCGGCGCTCGCGCACCGGCTCACCCTGCGCCCCGAGCTCTGGGTGCAGCGCGTGTCGGCGGAGGACGTCGTGCAGGAGCGGCTCGACACGGTGCCGACGCCGGCCGCCGAAGATCTCGCCCGCGCGTGAGCGAAAGGCAGCCGACGGTCTTGGCGCGATCGTCACGTCTCCGGGGCGGTGTCAGCCTGCCGCGGAGCGCCGCTCCGCGGCGCGGGAGCGGAAGGCGGCCGGTGTCGTGACGCGGTACGCGAGCCCGAAG
>Ga0207657_10000076_pt1 | contig 92473 bp, 136 predicted proteins | sample KBSC33metaG_FD_184316 | JGI IMG/M metagenome (GOLD analysis project Ga0207657, IMG submission 184316) | Corn rhizosphere microbial communities from Kellogg Biological Station, Michigan, USA - KBS C3-3 metaG (SPAdes) (version 2) | ecosystem: Host-associated > Plants > Roots > Rhizosphere > Soil...
CGCTGCCGCCGTAGACACTCTGACTCCCAGATCGAAGACGATCTTCACGCTGCACGACGTGGAAGGGTACTCCGCCGTAGAGATCGCATCGCTGCTCGGGATCGAGCCGTCGACGGTCAGAGTTCACCTTCACCGGGCCCGCCGGGCACCAGAAGGTGCGCATGCAGGGCCCGGTGAAGCCCAACGAAGTCGGCACCGCGAACACCCTCGTCACGGGCCCGCACGAGATTCAGGGCAACGTGAATACGGTGCTCGGCTCGCCCACCGGCATCCAGCTGTTCGCCGGCCCGCGCGACGATCCGTTCTTCATCGACCTCGAAGCGTTCTTCCGCATCCTGCCGGATCGCAAGCCCGAGTCGGGGCCGCTGTCGGAGATCACCCAGGGCCCGCTGACCTTCCGTCCCGCCGGCACCGCCGTCGACTTCCTGCGCCGCTTCAACGATCTCGCGATCGTCGTGGAGTTGCCGCTCGCCGACGCCCAACGGCTAGGCGTAGTCTCTCCAGAAAACTGGGCTCCACCGAAGAAGCCGCCCATCACCTTCGAACCACGCAAGGAAGATGTGGAGATGGAAATGCGGCAACAGTTTGCGGCTAATCCTTCAGTAATCAATACAATCGAACGCGGCCCGATCGACCTTCGTACTGGGCTTCCACCAGGGCAAATCGCTCCGCTGCCTACCCCAGACGAAGTCGAAACCGACTCAAGATAGTAGTACAGGTATATCATGGCAGATCCAGACTACACTCAGTATCCGGACCCAACCGACATCCAACAGTTGCTCGCGCTCACCAACCTATGGCCCTCGCAAGCCACGGATGGAGCCAAGCAATCGGCTTTGCTAGCGGAGTTCCAGATTCAACTGAACTCCGTGAAGCGAACTATCGCAGAGAAGACAGGGTGGAAGCCGTTCCTGGCAGAAGCTACCCCCAGCACCAGACTTTTCGATGCCTCTGATGGGTACGGCTTCCTTGACCTCACCCCAGAAGAAACCGGCATCGTGGATACTGACAACAACGTTCCAGTAATCACAATCGATGGGCGCACCCTAGTATTGAATACCGACTACTACCTTCGCTCCAGCGACGAGGCTGCGGAGTTTTGGCCCTACGATGGTATCCAATTCGTCTCTGCGCCATATGCAGGGCAAGTATTCGCCACGCCCAACAAGATTTCCATCACAGCCAGATTTGGCTTCTGTAGCTCCCTCCCAGAAAATCTGTGGAGCGCCATTCGCGGGGAAGTCGCCGCGAAGACGCTCAACATCATGGGCCTGACTTCCTTCCAGACGACGGTGCGTTCGCGTTCGCAAGAAGGCTTCTCCGAGACCTACGACTTCGGTCCACTGATTGCAGATCGCATTGCATCGTGGAGCAAGGATTTCGTGACGGCATATAGCCCGTATATACGACCGTAATCACACCCAACACTAATGCCCTCCTACCTAGCTAGAGGCTTCCTTAATCAACTTGCGAATGGCGATCCATATCGCCTCTGGCAAGCTATCACCGTAGGTGCGGAGAACCCAAGCACCGGCTACAGGGCTCCAGTTAAGGCGACCGGGCAAGCCAGGGACGGCAGAGTTTACGTCGAGGTCGCCTTGCCCTCAACGGCGCGTGCACTGAAGATTCGGAGTTCTATCGACATCGATTACAGTGCCCAAGGAATGGGCTTCTATCCGAAAGGTTCGCTAGCGGTACGGATGGACCCGAATATTGCGTGGCCCGCCCATATGGATCGCATCGCGCTGACGACACGGTATCGGGCTGCACGGATCAATGGAATTAACCGCACTCCCGCCACTGATACGGACAAGTTAAAGCATCCGTTCATCTATCAAATCCAGCAAGTTCGCCAGTTCGATCAGATTTACGTACAGGGGACAGACTACCAGTTACTGCCCAACACTGACGTAAACGCGCCTTTCGCCTTCGACAGCATCCAATGGATTGGTAGCAAGCCCGCCGACAGCACATCCTACGGTATTAGCTACCTGTGGACACCCTACTACAACTTTCTATCCACGCCCGACAGCGAACCTATGTTAGGGTTGGACAATCTGTGGTTGCCGATTACGGGTGTGTTGGATCAAGTACTGACGTAGTTTTCTATTTTTAGCGCCGTTTTTCTGGAGAGGACCTAATGCAACATAACATCGCCGTGACTTGGAACAATGGTGGAAGCCCGAAGCAGGGTAGCTTCGCCAAGACTGGGACCGCAGAATTCAACGTGGACGAGTCCATTCCAGGCTCGACCACCAACCAACTGATCCCGTTCGCCCTAGTGCGCTCGCAGTTAGCCGCATTTTTCATGATAAGCGACCAAGATGTCACCATCAAGACGAACTCTACCGGTGCTCCAACCACCACGCTCACCATGAAGGCGAACGAACCGTTGGTGTGGATTCCCAACAACAACGTGACGGATCCGCTGACCGGCGATATCACTACTGGCATGTATGTTACCAACGATGGTACGGTCGTAGCCAACTTGAGCATTCGCGCCCTACTTACGGTTTAACTATCGCTAATCGCTAGTTACGGATAGCGGAGACCTCTCCCAGAAGATGGCCCAACCTCGGAACCTCTTCGAACTCGCTCATGGTCATGTACCTGGGTTGCCCGCTCTTTCTGGGAGAGGTAGCCATAGCTCCGCGCAACGGGCGCGACGTTCAGCGGACTTAGGTGCCACTGCTACCAACTTGTTCCAGCGTGCAGGGAGCTACGTAGCAAGCGTTGGCGGAGCTCCGTCCATTCAACTGAGTTCTCCAGAGATGGGTGGAGTGGAAGCAGCCTTACGGCGCAACTTGGATGGTATCGAACTCCTTGAAAAAGACGACTACTTCGAAGCCAACCAAGTGATGGACGAGATCGTGGCGTTGGCGAGAAGCCTGTCCCACGGTCCGTTCAAGCAGCAACAGTTGAACGAACTTGACAATCCGTATAAGCAGCAAGGGAGAGCCCCGCTCCCTCCGGCCATGGCAGCAAGGTTGCGCCATGCTCGTGGGGTACGGGGTGGGGTGCCCTCCCTGACTATAGTCAATGAACAGAGCGGCGATCTTGCAGATTCGTGGTATGGCCGTATTAGCGTAGACGAAGGTGGAGTGAACTGGATACTTGGGAACTCGTCGCCAGAGGCCGTCTACGTAGCCTACGGCACGAATCGGATGATTGCTCACGGACCGTTCACGTACGCGCTCCTACAATACGAGAATCGCATCGCTTCGGTAATGGGTAAGTTACAGTATGGAATCCAACAGCTGCGCCAAGCGTTAGCTGACTCGGCAGCCCAGGCAGAATCAAATGGCGAACAGGTAACGGCAAATCAGGCTGGAGAGCCTATCGAAGCTCCAGCTGAAGGCGTAGAGAATCTGCTGGGAGAAGTTGTGTCACTCACCGCGCAGGAGATTGAAGAGTTCGTGGCGGCTGGGTTCGAAGTGTTTCTTCTTTAATAATGCCCTACTCCCCTCGCAACCCATCTGATGCCGACGTAGACGCCTCCCTCTCTCTATTGGGTGGGCGGCTCTCGGTAGCTTGCAACGAAGTACTTCGCCTGCTAAGGGACAATGCTCCAGCGCAAGTAGAACGGAAGGCGACGGAACTAGGGATCGATATTGCTCCGCCAGAGAACTTCTTCCTGGATCCGGGAGACCTATCGGATATTACGTTGAACACGGTGCTGGTAGGATTTAGCACGAAGTATCAGACTGAATCGCCGCGAACGCTGAAGAAGGTCACGCGGATTATGATCTTCTGGGTACAAGAAGCTGCCGTAACTGGCATGCAGTCAGCAATCGATGCACGTTACGACGGCGGCGATATTCTGGCAGCAATCCTACATCCGTATATCAATGGACAGAATGACCCATATGGTCGCAAAGCGTGGAATCACCTGATTGCTTCCTCCGCCGAAATGCTACCTAACTGGAGACAATACTCCGGCCCGTTGATTGGTTTTGAATTACATCAGTTCCCCGGCAACAATAGCTGGGATGCCGTGAGTTAGCCCAACTGCACCCAAGGGCATCTGGAGACCATTATGAGCGCACCAGCTATTAACATTATTGGTGGGGATCAAGCAATTGTACGCTTCCTGCCCGAATCTACGGACCTAGGAGTATACCCGTTCTCCAGCATGCCCAATCCATCGACAGGGCCTGGAGGCACGCCGCAGTTAATGGGCATCACGCGGGTGCCGCAGAAAGACCGTCAGCGGAGCAACAAGAAGCTGTTCTCTGCCGGTTCTCCATTCGGTATCGCCAACGTTCGTGGCGTGCGGGCGTACATGGTGAACGTAGAGATCAATATTGCGAACCTCGCAGTGTTGGCTTACTGCGTTCGCAACGGATACAATAACAGCGTCCAGACTACCGGCTATAAAGGTCTGCCCGACTTATGTTTGTTCATCGACTACGTAGATACCTACGGTGAAGGCAACGGCTATTCCTGGATGATCCGCTATGCCAAGTGCGATACAGGCTCCATCTCCATCCAGATGAATGGGCCGGAAATCACCGCTCAACTTCGCTTCATTGGCATCGCGGAGTATCCGAATGGTTCTCCACTTTCGATGACGATGGCTCAGTTAGATACCGCCATCCGCACCTTCGGTGAAGCCCTGACATACCACCACTTAGTGTCGCTCACAGTGGGCAGCGACCTCCGCCCAATCCTGAGCGGTATCAACTATCAGTTCAACAACAACGTTCACGGATCGCAAGCTGCGCGGCCATCTTCTGGGAGCGATGCTCGCCTATGGAACACGCACTACTCGCTGAAGCCTGGGAACCTGAATGCTTCCGCAGACTTGTCCTTGGATAGTGATATTCCAGCTGCGCTGGCCACAAGTGCTTTCACTTCGGACGCGTGGGGCGACATCATCGCTACCATCAATAACTACGGTACGGGCGGGGCCAAGCAACAAGTAATTACCTTGACGGACGCACTGCTAGGCACCGACTCCGCTGGCGGCGGAGACTCTGGCCAGGATATACCGTTCTCTGCTAACGTGACCGGCGATGCACTGGTAATTGCGAATACGTACTAGTAGTTTAGAAAGCCAATCTTCTGGGAGAGATGCTCCGCGTTCTTGGCTGTAAGCAACCTTGGTTCGCTAGCAGTGTGTGCGGAGATCTCTCCCAGAAGAGGGCCATAAAATCCACCGAGAAAAGAGTACCAAGATGACTGATGTATCCGAGAAGATGGCCGAAGCCGCAGCGAACGATCCCGAGAGCCAAGCCTACCTAGAGCGCAAGGCCCGCGAAGCTGAACAACAGCAAACCAAGTCCGTTGTCGGTGATACCAAGCGGTTGAAGTTCACTTCGGTAAACGGCAAGCAGATGAAGTACACCACGCGCCCCTCGCAGCGCAATCAAGATACCTACGAACTTGCCATCCACCTGGAACCTGGGTTCGCCGTGGCCATCGATGCGTTGGATGACATCCCGCTGAAGGAACGTACTCGCGAACTCCAGCGCATCCAGGCAGAAGGTCGCGACCTAGCCAAAAGCGAAGATCTTGCCGCAGCGTATACCAGGGCCGACGAACTCGCCGATGAGGAAAAGGCCCTCTACGTAGAGGTCATTCGATCGCAATGCAAAGGCTGGACCAACCTAGAACCGTTCGACATCGAGGCATTGCTGGCGGATCTGAACGTGATTGGCCGCACTACACTCGGGGACGAAATCATTGGTTCTTCCTCGACCGGTCGTCCGGGCACCGTTCCGCTAAAAAACTGACCTACCGGGTCGTTGAACAGGGTGAACCGGCACTCCAGAAACTTGGTCGTGGAGAGACTCAAGCTGATATAGACCTACTGAAAGACTTCCTGTGGTCCTTAGGCTCACCGGAAGTCTTTTGTTTAGATGAAATGACACGAGATAACCAACTCCGTCTACGTGAACTGGCAGTTTCCTGGCATTTGAACCAAGCACATATCATGTTCGACATCAGGAAACTTCTACTCAAGTTGCTGAATAAGCCTGTCTAACCACTACTACCGCTACCGCTACCGCTAATGGCTTGGTTTAACAACGTAGCTTCCATCCGCACCAGAGCCCGCATCTCTAGCCATGGGGTGGGCGGTACCATCTCCGGCAATGCACTCGGCGGCGCTATTGCGGCACGCGCCCGCTTAGGTGCCCATCCCAGCTTGATGTTAGGCGGCAATCCAGAGACAGCCTTAGGCAGCGTAGTGCAGATGTCGGTGTTGGCGTTGGGTCTGTTCGGCACTGCACTAGGTAGCATTGTGCTCACCGTCCACAAAGTCGAACGGGCGATGAGCGAGTTCTCCAGCAATATCCAAACCCTATCCAATAACACTGGTATGGGGTACGGACAATCTATTGGCGTACAGGGTCGCTTCGGGGCGTTCGGCATGAATGCGGCGGAGATGTTCTCTGGGACGGAGAACATGCCGATGTTCTTCCGCGCCAAGGCCCAAGGCTATGGTCTGCCAGGATATGAGGATCCCAACTTCATCTCTCGGTTAGCGGAGCGCTATCAGGCTCAGGCCCGCCAAGGTCCCACTGGGCTGCTCATGGCGCGGACCATGTTGCAGAACCTAGGGCTGGATTCACCGGAAATGCTGAACACGGTGAACCTCTCTCCCAGAAGAATCCGCGAACAACAGCAGTTCCAGAACCGGATGCAAGGTGCGTTCGGATTGGACCCAGCTGCTATACGCCGTTGGGCGGAGGAGTTTCCGCTGCTTCAAGCCAGAGTGGGGTCATTCTTCCAATTGCTCTGGGTGAAGATTGGTACGTTGGTCAGCCCCTATATTCTGGGAGCGCTCAACCTTGCCACCAATTTGATGGAACGGTTCGGCGGTACGATCGGTAAGGGTCTTCAGAAAGGCGCGGAGATCGGTACCTACTGGATAGGCAAGGTGCTTGGTCTGTTCTATGTGTACGGTCCGATGGCTTTCCTTGCAGTAGAGTCCGCAGCCTTGAAGATGCTCTCCGTGGTAGGTCATATTGCTATCTCCATCGCGGCGCTATATAAGAACACGATAGGAAGATTCACTCCAGGCATATTAGGGGATATGGCCTCCAAAGTACCTCAGGCTCTAGGCGACGCTTCTTTAGGTGCGCAGGCAGTAACAGATTGGGTAACTGGACACGTGGCCGCACCTATGGAAGACCACTTCATAGTTGACAGCGCCCACGGTATCGGAGCCTCGGCTACCACTCGGCGAAACACTCCCGCTGCAGTGAAGCATCGTGCTGCGAATACGGTGCACCACCATATCAAGGCTAGCCACATGGGCTTGGGCGGCTGGATTGATGATACCTTAAACCCGTTCATAGCTCACGGTATAGATAACCTGAAGTTCTTCCTCCGTCCAATGCCAGGCCATCACTATGGACTAGATGATCTGAAGGAAGGTGCACACTACGTTGGCGGTGGTATGGGTAGCCATACACAATACGTTCAGAAGCGTTCCGCCGACATCCAACGCCAGCACCAAGCCATCCAAGCATGGAAGGCTAGCGGCGCTAACCCACGCAATCGACCGGTCACGCCCGACATTCCGGCGGAGCAAGGCGGCTATCAGGGGCCAGAAGATAGCAACTTCATCACTGCCTTCACCGACCCGAAGATCTCCGAAATCGATAAGCAAATCGCCCAAATCAACACCGGTCAACGCCAGCAGGAGTGGGACAAAATATGGGGCGATATGTTGAAAGAGATTAAGGGTCTTCGCCAAGACATTGACGAGAAATCTGGGGCCGTTGGCTTCCCTGAGTTCCGTGCGCTGATGAAACTACTTGGCCGAGAGATGGGTTCGGACATTCTGCGAACCTCGTATAAAGGCGGTGGGTAGCCCTGGCGGGCAGTCAGTATGGGAAGCTTCGATAAGCCCATCATCGGTGGCAAGCAATACTATCGCGTGACGGCGAATGCGCTGCCAGCCACGGACAGCAAGTGGGCGGGGCTATATGCACCAACCATTACCAACATGAACGATGGGGATTGGTTCCTCTTCCCTTCAGGCGGCGAAAATAACTACGACGGTTTCTATACACACTTCGACACCTTCACGATAGACCTGCTATCGATCCCCACTACGATTAGTACCTTCGTGCCCAACGTCCACAACCCTGCAGGTTATGTGGTGACAGTTGGGCCAGCCACCTTCAGTATTGCTATCGATGCGACTGGATTCAACTTACCACTACTGGGATTGCTCTACTTCAAGTACGGTGGAATTCTTTACAGAGCCTACGTACAATTCTACAAGTTCTTCTTCGGACGCGGAGTTGACTTCCACTTCGTAGTACTGTCTGGTAGTGCGATGGACCGTAGGATCACGATCGATTTCGTGACAGACCCGGATAGTGTACACCAAGCCACCACGGTAGACTGGCAGCTGATTGGCACGGACGGCAGCGTCACACACTTAGGTAACAATAAGCTGCTGGATGTGAACCTGACACCCTCTCAGTCTGGAGTGTATAACCACTATACCATATCGTCTGGTTTTGGATTCCCGGTCGCCCCGTACATCCAAGCAGTATGTAATAATGCCTTGAATGAAGGCCCTGGACAACTTCTCCCACCTACGTTCGGCCTCAACTACTTCGTTCCCGTTGCGAAGCTGAAGGTGGATAATGGCACAAACCTAGGTTCCGGCAACTGGAGCGTGCCGGACACACTCGCTATCCTGGACGCGTCTGATTCGTTCGACCCGGACGGGACCATCGTGAACTATCACTGGATGATTGGTTCTCCCGTCCAGAAGACGTACGACACCACAAATCCCGTTCTTCCGTTGGACTTCGATGAAGGCTTCAAATCACTAATCCAAGTGCAGGTGACCGACAACGAAGGCTTCCAAGCTACCAGCCCGTTTATCTCACTCCAGGTGGGTATTCGTGCGCGACTACTATACAACAAGCACCTGCGCGCCCTACATTACTTCTACGCGGATGCCTCGATGAACGTGCTATGCGCGAGCAGCCTGAATCTGACCAGCTTCGATATAGCTTCGGCTGTCAAGACCTATTTTCTAGGACACGGAGTTAGCTCCTTGGCAGCCTTCATGATAGGCTCCATGCCTGTCGTGGCATACTCGACTTCGGACTATGGGATTCGCTTGTGCTACTCGAAGGACCACGGAGCCTCGTTCACGAATGTTGCCCTCTTCCCCAGCGCTATCCTTCGCGGAGGACTTTACAACGAGCATACCCGCTCCCTGTTCATGCTTGGGGTATCGGTGACTGGTGGGCCTATTCGCCGCTTCTGCGCTCGGTACAACGGTATGAACTGGACTACTGATGATATCACTGATATCCCATCGCTGCCCTCGACAGGCGTGGCGAATTGGCATCTTTTCTGGAGAGGATCCACGCTCACAGTTGTAGTGGAGCATGACGCTGTAGTTGAAATGTACGCTTCCACCGATGATGGCTATACCTTCACCCTACAGCACTCCATCGAGGGTGGCTATAGCCCGATGAGCGCCAGGTGGGATCAGCACACACTATCTGCCTTCATCCTGTCCAGAAAAACGGGCGCTGAAGTTTACCGCATCGTGGCCCGTACTAATGGCGCTGGCATATGGGACCACGATGATATAGCCACGGTAGACGGCCTAGTGGCCGACTCTACGGGACTTGCCCACGAGCTAGGCCAAGGGTCCGTCTATGCGATCTCACGCGCTGGCGCTGTGCTGAACGCAGTTATTAGTACCGACGAAGCATATAGCTATAGTGGTATCTAAATAATGCCCTACAACCAAGCTACCGAAAACCGAATACGCGTCTACAATGCGAACTCCATCCCGAACTTGGACCGCAACTCCTACGCACATGCGGTGGACCTCACCAGCGTAATGGGCCGCAACTTCGGACAGAGCGCGGACAACCAGAACGTAGGCATGGGTTTGGCCGGCATTGGCAACACGCCCAATACCTGGTACGGACAGCCACAGTTCAACGCGAATGAACTTTCATGGTTCCGACTGGGTCCGGATGGCACCTTCTACCAGGGTATGGATTCGCTCGGCCATACCAACGAACTTGGGCTCCAAGGCTTCATGCTGGTGCGGCGGGAGTTACCGTACAACTGCCAGATCATCCCGGCTAAGGCGGGGGATGCGCTCCCGATAGGTAGCCTGGGCTTCAATGCGATGCATTGGATCCCTACGACCGGACTTACCCTACCAAATGGACAGAGCGCATGGAAAACGGTGGGGTCTTCTACTTCTCCGCTGGCTACGCGTATTGCGCACCTAGTGCAAGCGCCCAACCAACGTGTAATTGCTACATCGGCGGAGGCTGCTCCAGCGGACCTAAGTTTTATGGTCCCGATCGACTTCATGGGGATTGCAGAGGGACACTTAGTCCCGCCCTACCTTCGCTATACATGGGCGAACGGGAAGTATGCCATTACCTTCATGCACAATCACTATCCGGTGATTGAGCGCTGGACCAATGACCCGGCCTGGAACAACGGCGTACCATCGTTGGCTCCTTGGCGAACGCTCTCCGCAACGGCCAAGATTCGTATGGACGGGCCGAAGGCCCACAGCCATATGGTGCTCATCGTACGGCAAGTTGGCGGTATGCTGGTCGTAGACTTGGACTTCGGCGACTTCTGCTACCGCGAATGGATTGCGGACATCGTGACACCTACGCTCTCTGCGGACAGCCCATGGGGCTCTCCCGGCAGCCAGGATATCCGCATCAGGGACATCTCGTGGGACAGTGGAGTGTACTCCGTGGAACTTTACGGAGCGCTAGCTACGGTTGGCTACGCCGCTATCGTGTACCGAGATGTACTCGTCCCAGGACACGAGGCAACCGGACTGTCAGGGACCTTCGAACAGTATATAGCTACTACCTATGCCCCACCTTCTGGGAGCGCTACGGGTGGCGGCTACGCGGCTGGTTGGATTCGCAAGAACACCAACGTAGATGTTCAAAGCACCTGGACCACGGCCAACAAAGGCGGACTGCTCCACACTCGTGTCACGCTGAAGGCCGACGATCCGGAATATGTAGGCGCGGCTCCAGGAGTGCATAGCCCTGTCGTGTACAGATACGTGACTAGCGCCACCAATCTACTCACGCCGGGAGGCCCTCCATACCTAGAGCTCCAGCAGTTCCTGAAGGGGTCGGGCAGCATCCAGTCCGGTGAAGAGGATGCCGTAATGGCGGAGGCCGACTTCACCCTCGACCGTGATCGGATGCAGGACACGCCTGGATATAGCGGTTGGCAAAGCTACTTGCAAGATCGACATCTGGTTACGTGGGAGCAGCGCTGGACGGACTCAGCCCAATCGGTAGGCCCGTTCACGGAACTCTTCCGTGGTTACATTGCATATACTGACAACACCACTGGATCCGAACCATTTGAGTTTGATGCCACAGTCCACATGCAGGACATGCTCATGTGGCTGAGCGAAGGCTACGCCGTTGTAGATGAACGCTACTTGCCGTTGGATTTCCTAGTGATGCAATCCGGCGAGCCGCTCTACGGTACGGCTGGATTCCGCTATATGATTCAAATGGTCTTCGGGCAGGACGAAGCGGACAAAGTCAACGGTGGGCCGGACAATGACCTACGCTGGTTCTCTGCAGGACACGCAGCCCTCATCGACGGCATCAACGACCAGAACGGTATCGTCCCTTCGCTGACCACGCTCCAACTTCAACCGGCTACGCGCAGCGGATTCAAGTACCCACCGCCACGCGGAGATAGCGTACTCTCATGGGCAAACACCATCCGCGAACAAGATCGGGCGGTTATCATCTATGGCATCCCTCCGGGCCAGACCACGCGGTGCTTCATGTATGGGCGGCTGGACCTTATCGAGGCGGAGCGGGCTGCCCAACCCCTGATCGAACTATTCGACACGAACTATACCACCGCTTCTATAGATGGGCTGCTAGGCGAGATGTCTACGCATACCTTGCCGGGCACATCCTACAACGTAATCGAAATCATCTGGGGTGGTGGGGTGAAGGCCAGTCAGTTGGGTATCCTACCCCCAGCCTTCGTAGTATCGGCCCGGTTACCAGACACCGACCCATACAACTCCCCAGCTTTGACCGGCGAGCGTAAGCTAATCATGCAGCTGGAGTGGGTCACGGATCGACGCATGGCGCAGGAAATTGCGGACTACACGGTGAGCCTGTTCGCCAATACCCGCCACGAGACGATTCAGTTAAACGCCCTACGCGGCGTGCAAGGGACGGACTTTGGCAGGCTCTGCGCCCCACGGTTGAACGGTACCTACTCGGATACTACGATCAACCTGAACGCATATGCGAGTGGAAGTAGCCCGCAACCTGACAGCGAGTTGCTAATCATGCACTACCGACACGACTTCGCCTTCGATGGCGACAGTCCCGACCGCGCGTTCACAACTAATCTTACGTGTCGCTTCAAAACAAGAGTAGCGGGAGCATAATTCACCGATGTATATGTTTGTACGAGGTATATAATGGCTGAAGTCACTCCTCATCAATGGCAAGAACGACTACGCAACATGGCCGTGCGTAAGTCCGTAGATCAGTCCATCAAACTTGGACCGCTGCGAGAAGCCACCCTAGCTGGTTCAACTCCGCCGACAGTAGGCTCCAGCGGCATGTTCCAACAAGACGGCAGCTTCGTAAGCTGGATGCGTTGCGGAGATCTGCCTGGGTCTGCTAAGCCGCTTATATGAATACTAATTGCTAACGCGAAGGACTCTCTCCAGAAGATGGCCGCTCTTCTGGGACAGGTCTCCGCCTAACTCGTATAGGATACCACCATGACTGCCACGCCTGCACTACAATTAGAAAACGACTTCATTAGTGGGACTTCTGTTTCGTTCCCTAATGGTACTCCTATACCAGGACCTTACCTGAACCAACTATCCAACGACTTGGATACGTTCAGCCAGAGTCTTTGTGCGGCGTTAGGTGCGGGGTTGCTATCTTGGCCGTCCGCGAACTCCTTCGCGCTGAGCGTTGGCACCGGGGCGAACGTGAACGCGGCAAGCGGTGCGGCCATTGCGTATTCTTCGGCTCACGGGGCTTGGGTGCCGCTACGAAGCACTTCAGCCCGCACCAATGCAGTGACTGGTGGCATCCCAGCTGGTACGTGGTTCCTCTTCGCTTCGGCAGGATTCTCTAGCACCCCCACCCTTGACTCCGCTCAAAGTGGGTATAATTCAATTGCCTATGGTGCCACAGCAGTCATGGACGGCGGAGTACTACTTGCTAAAGCAGTATCCACCGGCAGTGCCATTACCAGTCTTGTGGACATGCGCGACCAGACGCGACTGGTGCCGTGGGATCCCTTCGGCATGGATCCGACCACTACGACAGGCCTCATCTTCGGCACCAAGAAAGGTGTGACTAAAGATAGTAGCAGTGTATATCACTTGGTAGCTGCCAGCACCAGTACTTTAGCTGCCAGCACCGCGAACCAATTCCTGCAAGTCAACCCAGCTAACGGAGCGCTGTCCGTCACCACCACGCCCAACAATGCCTACGTGTCGCTATGGAGTTTCGATACTGACGGAGCAAATATCACGCGGGCGGACCGTCTGTTCCCCGCAGCACAACTTGGCGGGGCTGCCGGAGTGGCTTCCTTCACGGCCACGGCCCCGCTAACCAACACAGGTACCTCTACGGATCCTGTCGTGGCAATCAGTGCTGGCGGCATTACGGATACCTATACAGGTAACCGTACTATCGACCAGACGCAAGTTCCGGCTACAGATACGGACACGCCTACGAAGTTGCTAAGTTACTTAGCGAACCGAATCAAGCATATCACCAACAAGGCTAACTGGAAGACGGACGGCGATATCCAGTTGGATGCCGTGGCAACTCACGTAGCTGCAGCGGCCCCACACTCCGGACACCTGAAGGCGGATGGCACTGTAGCTTCCACTGCTGATCAGAACTTAGGTGGGTTCAAATACACCAACGCGGCGGATGGCGTGGCAGCTACGGACCTAGCTACAGTGGGACAGATGTCTGCTTTGGCTGGAGGCTACATCCCGGCTCGCGGCGTGAAAGCAGCGGCCACCGGTAACGTCAATATTGCTAACCCAGGGACGGCAGTGTTCGACGGCATCACTCTGACCAATCCTGGCGCGGATCGGGTCTTGCTGCCGAATCAAACTACAACCACGGAGAATGGGGTCTACATTTGGAATGGGTCTGCGGTCGCCATGACTCGTTCCAGTGACCTTAACTCCAGTGGGGAACTCGTTCCTGGTGTACGTGTTCCAGTAGAAGCCGGACCTACATACGGACACTATGCGCTATACATATACTCCGCAGGTACGATGGGGACGGATCCCATCCTCTGGCAGGTGGACGCAGGAAGCGTGGGTGGAGAAGCCAATACTGCTTCCAACCAAGGTTCGGGACAATCTCTCTTCTACCAGAAGAGCGGTATCGATCTACAGTTCTACGGGATTGCTGCGGCAGACAGTACTATTGCAGTAGCGTTGGACGGCACCAATAAGAACGTGACGGTTGGTGTAAACCAAGCGAACCTGGATGTGGCGAACTTCACCAATCTGGTCGGGCCTACGAAGGGTGGAACTGGGCTGAGCGCGTTCGGTATCGGTAGTTTCCTGATTGCCACGGCAGCGAACGTATGGAGTGCACTCGCGGGCAACACCACTACTACGCGCAAGCTACTGTTTAGTGTTGGCGTTAGCGGCGTAGCAACCGCGCCTTTTCTGGACACAATCCAGTCTGGTGACCTACCTATCATGGGGGCTAGCGGTGGGAGCCACGCGCCGGGAGCGGTAGGGGATCCGGGAGCTACTGCTGGAGCTACGCGCTACTGGCGGGAAGATGGTTCTTGGTCGGTCCCCGCAGCAGCCACTCCAGGCGTGGTGCCATTGGACGGGTCCGCCAGCCCAATTGCCATCATTCCAGCTAACGGTAATATATTCAAAGCTTCCAGTGCAGCGGACCGAACCTTGGATGCTCCAGGCTCGATGGCCGAAGGTCAATGGTTCGAGGTATGGTGGAAGAACACGGATAGCTCCAGCCATACCCTGACGTTGAACGCCGCCTATGCCTTCAGCGCTAATGTCAGCGCACTTCCTACAGTACCCGCTGGCAAGACGCTACTACTGGTGTTCCGCGTGATTGACGGCGTGGCTACTGTGGTAGCAGATAACCTGACGATATAAGAATATGTCTAATATACTCGTGTCTGGTGCAGGCTCTGCAGACTACAACGGCACTTACGCGCCTTCTGGTACTCACGGAGGCGTGCCCATGTATGCGCTGGACGGAACACATGTCCTATACTGCAATGCAGGCACATGGTACCTGGCACCAGATGTGTTCACCGTTTCAGTTGCCTACCACTCGACAGTTATATCAACTCCGAACGTGTCGTTAACTGGATGGGTTACTGATTTTGGTACGGCTCCTGTACCAATACTTACAGGGGACATTACCCCAGCTGCTCCAACCCTATTCCCATTCCACACTCCGGGACCACAACCATCAATCACCATTGACACTCCAGCACAGCCATCTGGTGCGGATACATACTGCGATATCCAATACTCCGACGATGGCGGCAGTACCTGGCACGACTGGGACACAGCAAACGTTCCGTGGTCCGGGTCGCGGACCTATAACTGGCCTTCTCCGGTTCCGCTGGTGCCAGGCGCGACCTATCAGTTTCGTTGTGTAGCCTACACCACCTACCACAGTGCTGGTTCTACTCCTGGAACTGCAGCCTCTTGTACCCTTCTCGGACCCATTCAAACCGGTGGCGCAGGATTCTTCTTCGGCCCCTAACTGTTCGCTATATACCAATTACTAAGTGCGGAGCACTCTCTCCAGAAAAACGGCCCCATCTTCTGGACAGGATGCTCCGCGGTCCGTAAATAGTAGTAGTATGGGTGTATAGCGGGTGGTGTTGGTTGCTCCGTTCGGCTGTAGCCCGCTTGGGCCGACGGCTGGCGGCTTGCGCAAAACCGGCGAGCCCACTGGGGCGGTTGGGCGGAAACTCGGCGGTTTTGGAAGGCGAAGCGACACGGAGAACAGAAGCGAAAGTAGTCTTCGGGCCATTCTACGGCCCGCTGAGGTAGGGGCGGTTAGCAGGTTCCAATAAACGCAGATCTTCCTCGGGGAAGCGAACCTTCCACTCCAGGTTGTATCCGGCTAGGAGGACCGTTAGTCCGCTATGCTCCCCTAGTAGGGCTATGACTTCTCCGACATCTCCGTGGACCTCAGAGTGATCCAGCACCTGCACCATATCTCCAACTTCGAATTTCTTCATTCAGCCCTCCGAACCTTCACGCGCCTAATACTAGGCTTAGTTGGTGGGGTGACCTTCTTCAGCCCAGCCGCTTCCCACAGATTTGCCACATGATCCGTGGCACCATACAAGTAACGCGGAGCGCCCCGCCCAAACGGATTCTCCGTTCGTGTCTTGGTGACGGCTCCCAGCAAGTAGAGATCCTCTAGTTGGTCGCGCAGAGTCGTCAATGGGATATCCAACTTCTCGCACAGTGGTTCAATGAAGAAGTCTCCATCGTTACAAAAAGCTGCCACAGCTTCTAGGTTGAATCCTACGCAAGTATCCAGTGCTACCCGGCTCACTATGGCGTAGTTGTCCTCGTCCAGTTTGGGCACGTGGGATAGGAGCGACAGTCCGTAGGTCAACTTGGTAAGCTGCTTGCCAATGCGGGTACCCATCTCGTGCTGGGGACGGTACTGCAACTTCTCTTGCCCTCCCGACCACGCTCGGTTCACGTTAGCGCGAAGGATGCCGACCAGCGAAGCTAAAGCGACGATCTTCGTGATGAGCCACTCAGGCATCGTTGGCAGAGAGTATGGATCGATCTTGACTTCAACGAACCGCTGGACGATTTCGTGCAGTCCTTCGCGCATGCCAATCTCGTGACCTACGTTGCCAATGGCCGTGCGAATGGCCGCGTCCGCGTTGGGATTGTGTCCAACTCCCTTGACCAAGTGGAACATCAAGAACCGCTCGCCTAGGGCTGCGGTTCGCTCACCGAACACGGCATGAGTGACGCCGCTGATCATGTTGAATTGAACTTCATAGTTGCGCACCAATCCGTTCCCATAGTGCTTGGTGACAGAACCGTCGTAGGCACCGCGTAGGGTGCCGTAGATTTCGTCACGTTGGGTGGAGGGGAGGTTCAGGATCTCGGTGAAGTCCTTCAGTACGAAGGTCTTCTTGTTCAGCTTAGGTAGCAAGGATGGATCACCACCACCCCGCGTGGCAAATCCCGAAACCAAACTATGTGCCGTTAAGGTACTAGCGAAGTAGCACGACGGGCAACCACTAAGGGGCATCAGGAGTTCCGTTTTCGCGGTTCCTGGAGGGGATACGATATGCATCCAGAGCGGATCACCACCAATCTGGTTCGAGAGTACCACCGCGAAGATTAGCTTGAGCCCCGTCACCATATCGTCCGACATCTTCAAGTGCTGACGGAACACAGCCAGGACTTCCTCGAAGGTTGGACGATCCGTGGAGTCTGGAGGCGGAAGCGATTCTATGTGGGCAGCTTGCTCCGCCTGTTCGTTTATGTCGGCTTCGGAAACGTAGGTGGTTACTAGGGACTGCAATTCTTCGTAAGTGCCACCAGCAACCACGAAGTCCCGGACATCAAACTTGTTAGGTAGTGACTCAGGCCACTTGAGGTGCAGAAACTGAGTGGCATGTCCGGCCAACTTGCCCGACAATCTATCAGTGCCTTTTACTCCACCCAAGTCATGGTCGTAGCAGCAGATGACGGTCCGCCCCGACACATACTCCGACCAGCGCTCCTTCCATACTCCCGCTCCAGGGACTCCTATCACGCAGCCAACTTCGTTGGCTGTCTCCAGAAGATGGCGCAACGCGATGGCATCCCATTCGCCCTCGCAAATATATACTGGTTCGCAGGATTTTTCTAGATCCAGCAGGGCAGATAGGTTCCATATAGAGAGTTCCAGTCCCCAAATGGATTCTAGCTTGAAATCTTCACCGCACCTGCGGAAGTTAACAATCTTGCCGTGGCCATTGTAGATTGGGATGTACCAATGGACCCCATCGTGGACGACTCCGGTTTGTTGTAGGACTTGAGGCGGTAGGTGGCGGCTAGCAGCCAGTTCGGCTAGCCATTCGGGTATTGGAGTGGTAATGGGTAGGTGGTACATTTTGTACCACTCCGCTAAGAATGTATAGGTATTACCGTTCAACCCACAGGAGCCAGCCTTGCAATCCCACTGGCCCGTTGCGGCGTTGATGTACAGCTTCTTGCGTCCTCCACAAAAGAGGCAGTCGCCGTAGTATTCGTCTCCCGCATGATTGTCCGCGTGATATTCGAAGCCTAATGCGATGAACGGTCTAAGTTTGGGAGGAACTTCGGATGAGCTCCTCGCCATTAGATAGTTGCTCCCTCCAGAAGTAAGCCACACTCGCGCAACTTATCCAGCAGATAGCTTCCCATGCAGTCGTCCACTAACTTCATGGTGGTGCCGAGTTCGTCGTAGGAGGAAATCCACGAAGGCTTGAGTGGTTCAGGGAAGTACTGCTTCGCCCCTTCAATCCAGCCTTCGCGGATCCACCGGCCAAGTTGCTCAGCAGTGGGACGGTCCCTCATAGCTAGTTGGGCAAGGTCCGGCAGGGTTAGCCCGGTGTTCTTCTGGACCTGAACCACACGATCATCCCAGAGGGATTGCATGCGGAAGTCCTTTACGTTCGTCACCGGCAATTCCAAGCCAATGTGCTTCTCGCACCACTTCTCCACTACGTCTCGAGCCTTGGAAGCATCCCTCGTGGGGTCGTCGCGGACAGATACCCGACTAGTAAAGATGCGCACGTCGTGGCCGTTGTAGAGCCATTCGCGGACACGATCTACCATAAGCGGGATCGGTTCGCCAATGTGGTTGATCCCCTTCCAAGCGTCATACTCGGCCAAGGTACCGTCCAAGTCCACTCCAATCCAACCATGACGCTTAACCATCTCTCCCAGAAAAACGGACACCCCACTTCCACCGAATGTGGAAGCGTGGGCGGCGTTGGTTGGGTGTGTAGTGTCAGGAGTACCTGCCATCCACAAATAAATGTCCTTGGCCCCTTCATACATGCGAAGGTAGCTACAAAACTTCGCTAGCTCTAGGCTAGGGCGGACTATATTTTCTGGCTGGAGGAAGTATTCCTGTCTGAGCGCGAACATCTTCGCGGTGCCTGCGGGCGTCCACATCAACATCTGGTGCATGCGATCCGAACGGACCTTGCGAATGGCGAATAGGCAGCCATCATACTGCCCAACGCCACTGGTAATTTGGAAGCGGTGATCGGCTTCCTCGAGTTGGATGCCTTTTGGCTGTGGGGCTGGTTGCGGGACTTCAGTTGTCTGACACATAAATATAGACTCCTTCTACGGCTTTGAACTGCTTTTCTGCTTCATCCATCTACGCTTCTGTCCGGTGCTCCGCTCGTTGCGACGGGCACGGAATTCTACATTTCCATCTACTATCCGGAACTCAAACTCGTGGACCAGCCCACAGTCGCAACACGAAATCTTGTGAACTGGAGCGTCGGGTCTAATCCAATAGGTCCAGTTCCCGTCGCCTTTCTCCCCGTCAACGTGCTGTATGTATGGCTTAGACATCAATCGCTACCTTCTCATCCCAGGACGACACACACCGTTTGAACTCAACCGGCATGGGCACATCAATACGGCCTTCGTTGTCGGACATGATGTCAATCATGCCGCGAACCAGCCACTTGTATGCGTCCCGTTGGTGTACCTCGAAGATGATTTCGTCATGCACGGGCATGACAACGTAGGCCCTAGCCCCAACCTCCTTGAAGTACTTCTCGCAGCGGATCATGGAATCCTTCACCATGCACGCTGCAGTGGATTGGATCATGTAGTTGACGGCCTTGTAGGGCTTGTCTTCCTCGATGTGAACCTTGCGGCCATACGGGTTCACGATATACCCATCCCGCGACGCTTGCTTGATGAGCATATCCATATACTGCCGCATCTCTGGGAGCGCTCCGCTCAGTTCGCGCAGGAACTGGGTGGCTTCCTGGAGCGAACAGTAGAGCAGTTCCGTAATGGTGCTAGGGCCACCACCATAGATCATGGCAAACATGATAACTTTGGCCCGCCCACGGCTGTTACTCTTGCCGACGGACTTCTCTGCCTTCACGATATCATATCCGTGTCGTGCCAGAAAATGGTCCGCCAACTCCTGGGAGCGTTGGGAGTAGAAGCCATAGGTCATAGCTGCTTTGGAGTTCCACTCATACTCCTGCCAGAGAGCGGCCACTTCTGGGGATGATGGTTCGTTGCGGCCCAAGTCCAGCGCGTATGAAGCGGCCTTCAATGCAGAGGGATTGTTGCGTCCACCCCATGCCTTATTCGCGCAAGCGGAGTTGGGGTCCCTACCAGCGGATATCTCTTGCAGTAGGAAGGGGATTTGGCCTATTGCGGCAAATAAGCGAAGTTCTTGTTGCGAATAGTCTCCGGTGTACCAGATGTGATTTGCACGAGGACCAAATGGAATGCGGGGGCGATAAGACCCTATATTTGCATGGGCGGTGCGAGGGTTACCAACCTGCATCATGTTAGGGCTATTTGCGCTTAATCTAAATGTCGTGGTTCCGCACTGGTTCACCGAAGGGTGGACACACATACCTCCTGGTGCCAACGGATCCGGCAGCATGAGTTCGAGGTACTTATCGAAGAACAGTTTAATGGCTTGCTCCGCAGCCCGGTAGCCTACAAGCTCCAACACAAACGGCTCCGTCATCAGTTCGCGGAGCGCATTCTTGTCGGTGGAGTATTCGCCGCTATCCGACGTCCGCGTGGTCGTCAGGCCAAGTCCGCCTTGTTCGGGCGCATTGTATAACAAGCGGCGAAGTTGGAGCGGGGAGTTGGGGTTGAATTCCAACGAAGTGGCGTCCGCTCCAGCAACGTATGCATCGGGATTGTGTGGCCGTAGACCTTTCTCCGCAATCATGCCGAGCATAGACTGGTGGTGCTTGTTCAGCGCAGTAAGTGCCTTATCGTGCTCTTCCTTGACCTTAGTGGGGTCCAGACGCATACCTCGACGTTCCAACTTCACCATGATCGGCCACAGTTCTCGCTCTGCTTCGTACCCGGCACTAAGGACTTCGTCGTTGTCGAACTTCTCCTGGTAGTACAGATGCAGCCCCATGGTGCGGAAGGTATCCATGCGACAGTACTTCTCGCAGCCTTCGGAATCCAGATCGAAACACTTAGGGAGCCAATAGTCTTGCTCCGCCACTTCGCCGAGTTTGATGAGTGGGCGGTTAGCTTTGGCCGCTACTCGGTTCAACGACTGGCAATGCCGTCGCCACTTCTTGACTTCCTCGCGGAGCGTGGATTCGTCATCAATGGGGATGCCGAGATACTTACGGGCAAGTGCCTTCAAGCCGTAGGTATACTCCAGGTTATATGCCACGCGGGCCTCGATGTGGGTATCGTGGATTGGCCCGGCCATGGGGATACCCAGCGTCTCCAGCATGAAGCAGTCGAACTTGGCGTTATGGAAGATTTTGGGTAGGTCCTCGCGCGAACAGAGTTCGCGCAGCCACTCAATATCCTCCTCCACCACTTCCGGTTCCCTAGTATATGGATCCACGCCCCACTCGACGTAGGCCGTGTTGCCATCCTGATCACACAGTCCCACAGCGAACGGTTTGTCGCCATGCCAATGCATAATTCCGGTTGTCTCACAGTCTATAGCGACGGCCTCGGTTGGGTTGAACTTACCTATGTCCATGGTTTACCAATGCCATTGCGGAGCGCGGAGATCTCTGCCAGAATACGGCCCCATCTTCTGGACAGAGTCTCTGCCTATAGTTCCCAGAACTTGTCGTACAATGCTAGTGTGCTCGCCCGTTCGTCGAGCGACATAGCCCGAAGTAGGTTAATACAGCGCTGGCACACATCGGCAAGGTGAGTGGATTCGCTTGGATCGGTTCGCGCTAGGTTTACTTGCTGCTGGCAGAAGTCTAGGTGCTCGTCTTCAAGGTTCCAGTCATCGATTACGATATGCAGGTGGCCACCAGTACTGTGCAGCTTGTATACCTCAGCGATCGCGGTGGCCGCCTGGTATACTAACGTAGATTGTATGGTTGGCGATCCATACTCCTGCCAGCAACCATAGCACATTAGACGCCCATCCCTCCCGGCATGGTCAGTACAGTGCCGGAGCATTGTTCGGGCAGACTGTTCACGGCGAAGTCATACAGCTTCCAGACTTCGTCGAAAGTACATCCGCGCCCGAATGGGCTCTGGGAGAAGTACTTGGTGGCTTGCTCTTCGGACATACCTCGCGTCCGCTGAAGTTCGCGGATGGCTTGCGCCTTCATCTCCGTATCGTCAATGCCACCAGGGGCGATGGAACAGATGACGATAGGCAGCCGCCCCGCGAACTCCTTCGCGAAGACCTTCGTCAAGGCATCCAAACCAGCCTTCGAAGCACAGTACCCAGGGCTAGCCCGGAGGCTAATCTTGGTGCCCATGGACGAAGTATTCACGATGCGGCGCACTCCACTAACAACGGCTTCATTACGGACTTGGCCGGTGCGTGTTTGCTCCGTTGAAACTTCGTTTTTAACCCGACGAGCGAATTCCCGGCAGAAAAGGAACGGAGCGACCAGGTTCACATTTAAAACGGCGCTGAAATCCCCCAAGGAGTGGTTCTCGAGGAAGTCGATCTTGGTCATCCCAGCGTTGTTGATGAGGCCGTCGATGGGGCCACCCATAGCGGCTTCGGCTTGGTCGAAGACGTGGTGGACTTCCTGCTCCATTGAGTACGGTTCGGGGTAGGTGGCGTTGAAGTCGCTCTCGAACTCCGGTCCGCCCAAACCCACTCCAAATACTGCATGCCCTTGCTCCAGCAGCCGTTCCCGGATATAGGCTCCAATGCTGCGCGAGCAGCCCGTCATTAAGATTCGCATTCGTTCCCCTTGGTATTGTTTGTTGGGTTTCTCTGGTCTACACGCTTCGACAAGCGGGAGAAGTTCTCCATGTCATCGTAGGTATCTTCGTTATAGTTGTACGGTCGGGCCGCACGGATGGCCTTGACCATGACCATGACCAGTCCCGCTACGTGCGGTGGAATGGCGTGCGGCAACTTGATGTTGTAGTGTGCCTCGATGAGCCCGGTGAGCGCGATGCCCGTAGCGCGGAAGGAGTCGTTGGGGTCGCCGTAGACCTTGGACCGTTCAGCGGTGATGGCATCCAGCTTGCTGTTGCCATTTAAATGGGGCTGAGCGCCATTTACAGGCGACTTGGACGGCTTGGCGAAGGAAGCGCCGTGGCTCATGATTGATCTCCTGGAAGGCCATTCATGGCGTCGAATCCCCATACCTCAGAGAACTTGGCCGCGTTGCGGTCGAGCATCTCGGCTTCGACGGGTCGGGTGGGGGTCCAGTTGCGGATGTCCTTAGCCTTGAGCGAGTCGGGTTCGTCCTCGAAAATCTCCTCCATCGGTGGCTTCCACGCTATGTCAACTCCAGATTCGGCAGCCTCTATCGCAGCCTGAGTCTCGTATCGCACCCACAAGGGGCAAGGTGGCATACCATCAGTACCTTGAATCCGCTCCACGTTCGTCCCAGCGACGGGGCAGCCCACGTACTTCCCCTTCTTGATGCACTTGGGCAGGCCTACCACTGCGAACAGCGGGTCGACTTCCACCAAGCATTTGCGCATGCCCATGATGACAGGTTCCCAAAGGCCAGCCTGAGACACCCACGACGAGCGCTTCCCCAGAATATGTATCATCGCGGCTAGGTTGACGGACCACGTGATATCTCCGGTGGCACCGACGGGGACGAGTTGGCGGCAGTCTTCGATGTGGACGCCAGCTTTCTGGAGCGCACGGTAGGCTTCTTGAAGCGAAGCCATAGTGTTGCGGTAGTACTCCTCTGCGTCTATCGTAAGCGGTTCGCAGCCAGGGTGGTGCGCGATTTGTACTTGCTTTCCTTTCAGCGACTCCGGTACAATGTACCGACCTTCGTCGTAGAAGGTGTCGAACGGCACTACGCGGCTGGTTTGCGCCCACCACGAGGAATCGTGGAAGTTGGGAACCTGGTCCATGTGCTGCAAGTCGCCGTCCGCTAGCAGACCTTGGATAGGTTCGGGGATGATGTCGATGCCGACGCGAGGGTCCAACTTGGTCCCCAGGCGGTGCCTGACTAGCTGTTCGCGAAGGGATATGGGAATGCCCTGCAAGTGGAAGACGAAGTTGAGGTTCTCCACGACCGGGATGCTCTCGGCAAGGATCATCTCAACTTCGGCGCGGATAGAGGCGGCGCAGTCCTGAGATTGACCACGCTTGAAACCCAACATTTCGATAGCTTCGTAGTGCTCAGGCTCGAAGATGTCGGAGTCGTATTGGGCGGAAGCGTTCGGATACTTCAATAGCTGTTCTATCTGGCGTGGGCTCGGCAGTGGCTTGTTGCTGCGGCTTTGGCGCCAAATATAGAAAAGTGTGCCGACGGGGTGGGATGGGGCGGAGATGAGACTGACTTTCATGATTCTCGGTTCCTTTTTAACGGCTTGGATTTGGGGCGGTTTTCTGGGCAGAGTCTCCGCTACAGACTAATGGAATGCCCTGCCCGCTTCATGATTTCCTTAACGAGATCTATCGTCTGGTCAACTAATGGACGGATGAAGTCGTATCGAGGGTTCATGAATATGGCGGTGTAGTCGCGCATAGTTTGGTAGTTCTCTACCACAGTGGAGTTAGCGTTCGTGACCTCCGCGTAGAGGTAGCTTACTACGGATAGGTAGTCGGCGAAGGCCACGATGGCCCCTTCATTAGTGGAGTCCTTCGCGTTGGCCCACATTACCGCCATGCGCGTGGCGTAGGTTGGTTCGTCGAACAGACTGAGAACGAGAGCCTCGATCTCTTGCTCGGCGGCTGCATCCAGCATGTCTTTGAGTTGCGGATTGGAGTATTTGAACGGGCGTTGAAAATCGCCTGTGCGGGCTTCGTCCATGTCATGGATTAACGCACGGCGGAGCACTTGGAGTTCATTGATGTCGCGGCGCTCCGTCTCCTTGCGAATCCAGTCGCAAATGAACATAGAGTAGATGGCGACGTACGCCGTATGCTCCGCTACTCCCTCTCGGTGCAATACCAAGCTGGTCGAATGTCTGGTAACGTATCTTAGCCTGTTAACATCTCCGGTTAACATAACTCTAATGTTTAGCACTGTTTTCCTCTCTTTTTCTGGCCCATCTTAGCTTGGCTGCCTCGCTAATCTTCTTTTTCGCTTCTTCTGAAACGGGCCTGCTCGTCATACTCATAGATGTGAGTAGTCTGGTATATTCAGATGCTGGTGGCCTTGCCCTTCGCTTCTCTCCAATCTTCTTTTTGGTCTCCTCAGAATGGTTGAATCCTGGAGGACGTCCCCCTAGTTTGTTTCCGTTGCGCAAAGCATCCAGTTGATTCTCACGTCTACTACCCCAGTATAGGTTCTCCAACCTATCATCGTCTGGGATATCATTTTTATGGCATGCGCAGTATCCTGGAGGTCTAGGCCCAACAAACGTTTCCAAAACGCCAGCAGCGACTCGTATAGCGGTGCGGGACGAGAATCCAAACCCTCTATAGTTGCCGCTAGGGTAGATGTGGACAGGCTCCTTAGTATCCCAAGATCTGACATTCCCTTGATCGGAGATCTCAAAGTATGGGATTTCTGGATACTCTTCCCACCTTTCCTCGTCTGCCATATCTACGCCCCCACTTCGGCCCCACGCGGAGCACTTTCTCCAGAAGATGGGCCAACTTCCTGCTGGGCAGCCCAGGCCTCGCAAGCTGACCAATTGAAGTATTGAGCCTTCACTGGCAGATTGGCGAGCGCACCGCTAATGCCGTATACGCTGGTGAGGCGGCTACGCTCGTAGATAGAGTTGGGGATGTAGCCGCTGAGCGAAGCATCCAGGAACTTCTCCAACGCGAAGTACCCAGACAGGAGTCCGTCTGTCCCGTGCGTCAACATAACGTTGAGGTGCTCGGCCTTCTTTGTGGGGTGGAAGCCGACGACCAGCTTACCCAAGCCACGCGCCAAGCCCATCTCCCAGGTGGCGCCGAGGTCAGGAAGTTCTAGCTCTCGTACGGGGATCGTGATATCTACACGGAGTCCGGTAGTGGCGGATTCCTTCGGTTCCAACTTGCAAGCGCAAATGCGCTCGTTGGGCGGCAAGGCGTAGGCCAACACTGCCAGGAGCAGATCGCATTCCTGGATGGAGTCTTCGTTCCAGTTGAAAAGTGGAAGCCAAGCGGCGGGATTGGATTTCTGATCGGGAGCAGGGAGGAACGGTTCGCTACCGAGTCGTGGAGAGAGGAATTTGTGGCCGGAAGCGGTGATTATGTCTTCGATCGTGGTGATGATGCCACGTTGGGGCTCGTTGAAGAGCGGTGCGGCTATGTAGATTTTCATTGTACTCCTTGAACGGCTTACCCAGTAGGAAGCGCCTACGGCGCTTCCTACTGGTTTAGTTGTGTAACGAACAAACGACTACTACGCCGCAGCTGGTACTTCCAGACCTTCCGGTTCAACCTCGAGGTCGGAGTAAGCCACTTCATGCTTCACGAACTTACCGTTCGCACCCGGTACTTTGACCAGCGCGATCTCGGTGTCGTCGTCGAGGGAATCAACGACGCCTTCGGTGCGTGCACCGTCCAAGTCGAAGAATGCCTTCATACCCTTGCGGAGCTCCACTTCTTCTGGAGCGGATGGGGTGGCGGGTGCGGCAGCCGACCCATTCTGGTTCGACGGCTGTGCCGTCGCACCGGAACTGGACTGGGCGGGATCGGGGCGTGGCGTCGGAGCCGGTTCCCCTTCGTCCTCGGCATTGTAGTTGGGGAGCAGCTTCACGATGCGAAGATTCTGGAAGTCGGAGTTGGGTGGGGTCTTGAGCGTGAGCTTCATCACGAGGTGCCGCTCCACCAGTTCTTCCAGTACTGTCTCGAGTTGGGTCAGGTCGATTGCAGCGGCGTCCACGCCGAGGGCACTGAGCCGCCATACCAGCGGTTCCAGGCCACGCTGGCCTTCGAGACCAAGGTACTCGTACTTCGTGGTGCCAGCCTTATCGCCCTCAAGGAAGGTGTAGCCCCAGCGGATCTGGATCTTGCCGGAGTTCTTGGACTCGTCCAAGTCGGCGCTGGTGAGCTCGGCGATGTAGGCTCCGTCCGGTGGATTTTCGAAGTTGCCCTTCTTGGCCTTCTCGACGGTTTCAGCCCATTCTTGGTTCGCTGTCTTGAGGAATCTGTTGAGGTTCATTTTGTCGGTTCCTTAACCTTTGTAGGTTACCTTTGCGTAGATTTGTTGGCATTGTGGTGCCTGTCATGTGGCAGAAAGTAGGCCCATCTTCTGGGAGAGGTACTCCGCAGTCCATAGGTAGTTGGGTGCGCTGTGCGCACCCAACTAACGACGGCCCGCAGGAAGCTTCGCCTTCGTCTCAGAGAGGCCGGTGCGGACCTTGGGTTCGTTGGTGTCCGTTTGCAAGTTATTGAAGGCGTCCAGGATGTTGGAGTAGCCCTCGGCGGCAGAGTTGCCCATGGGGATAGAGTGGATCCGCTTCTTGGGATCCTCAGAAGAAACGAAGTGACCATCGACACGGTGGCCAGCGTCAACCATATCGCTCCCAGAAATCGTGAGCAACCGGTCGTGACCGTAGTAGCCATAGTAGGCAATGATATCCACGAAGCCGGTCACGAACTTGCGCGCTTGTCCGGGCATGGTGGGGATAATCTTGTTGTACTTCCCGCCAGAAGCTTCCTGGAATTCGGACTCCGTAGCGTGACTGAGGAACATGACGCCAACACCGACCGCGATCAGGTCGAGAATGACGCTGGTGAACTCCTTCTTGATCATGCTCCAGGTCTTGCCGAAGTCGTTCATCTCGGATGGGTGGTCGAAGCCTTCACGTCGACCCACGTAGTCCGTGCACTTCTCGTAGGCGATGTCAATCGTGTCGATTACGATCGTGGAGTACTGTGATGGGTTGGCCTTGATCGCCTTGACGTAGCCCTTGAAGGCATCCCAGGAACCAATCTCCACTTGGTAGATGGAGAGCCCCTTGCCACCAGGCTCGAACATCATGAAGAGCGCGTCAGGGAACTGCGCTGCCAGGGAGGTCTTGCCGATCTTCCGCTCCCCGTAGATGAGCCAGGTGTAGTCGCCGAGTTCGTCGCGCGGCGTGGACTTGGTGGTTGGAAGAGCGAATGCACCGCCACCACTACCACCAGATGGGGCGGGTGGTTGGGCACCGTTCGTTGCGAGTTGGTTGGTGGTGGGTGGTTGGTTGAGCGGGGTACTACTTCTTACGGGGATGGATGCCATTGAAATACATCTCCTTTAACTGCTTGCTTGAAACGATGCTACGCTGTTGGTTGATTGGAAGTGGGATGTCAACGTCGTAGCGTATGTAAATGAAACGACAGTCTTCGTAGCCGGATCGATGACGATTAGGACATTGGGTGCGGATCTCTGACGGTGTCAGCTTCTTGAAGAGATTCTTATGGTCGTCCTCCCGTTCCAAGACGATAGTTGCCCCGCAAGCTGAACACCTTCCACTTCGGCCCACCCACCATTTGTTAGGTAGACGAACAGGAGTGGAAGAGTTCAGCTTGCGTTGCCCACTACTTATAGTTGTGGTGGTAGTGTGGGTCGAACTACACGACATTGTCCGCACCTACCAAAGGCTCGCCGTCCGTGCCGACCGCAACCACATTCTGTTCCTGAAGGATTTGCTGATCCTCTGGAGAGAGCTTGGGTTGCTTGCTGGTCGCCTTGCGCTCCGCAATAGCTTTGGTACAAGTCGGGCACAGATCGATAATCGACTGCAGCTTCCAACCTGCAGCGACGGCTTGCTGCTTCGCTTCAGCTGCCGAGGCAGCCTCGTAGTTAGCAGTGGAGCCCTCGTGCGGGTCGCCATTGGAACACTGGAGCGAGAGAACGAATCGTCCGTTTTTCATAATATCACCTACTTCCGTTGCGTTCGATACATATCCGAAGGTTGAGTTGTCTTAGTAAGTTCTTCCAGCGCCTTCGCTATCCTAGTGAGCGGTTCGTGGACGTACATCGCTCCCAGAAAAACGGAGGCCGCAAGAAGAAAGATGGCGGTGGCTACAAGAATGGATTCCATATCTATTTATAGTTAGAATACATGAACCGAACAACACATAGCGGCAAGTTCAATTGCATTTTCTGGGGAGGGATCATCGTACCGTTCAGCGGTACTGAGAGCCTCCAGCATGGTTAGTTCGAACCGCTTCTGGTTCGGGTCGTCCTTGCAGGGTACATACGCCGAGTACTCTCCAGCCACCCACTTGCGTGAACCACGGTGGGTGTTAGAGTTCAGTGTTTGCACTGCACCCCTCAATTGGGTGCGAAGGGTTTCCACCAGCGATCGGTGGGCCAAGTACGGTGGTTCCATTGGCGAGCATTCCTTGCACATCGGGCAGCGCCAAGAACCATCTACGTACTCGTTGGTAGTGATCCAACTTGTATCCATCTGGAACACGCAGTCACACTTGGGGCATTCTTCCTGCCGAATGAGGGCTACATACTCCGTTGGCGGATAGTAGAACTCGTTCAAGTCGGCGTGAGTGTAGACTTTCTTGATTAGGTCCATGGTTAGTCCACCGTCGCTACCAAATCACTGTTATCCAAACTACAACGCCTCTGAGTTCGTAATACAACTTGCAGTGCGTGCTCTCCGGGTAGCGCACGGTCGCCAACTATCCATTCTGGTAAATCTGAATGTTGATGAAGTCGCGACTGACACCCTCACGCTCCAGTTCGTTGCCGGGATTGGCGTGACCCGACATCGAAACGCTGTAGGAATGGTCTCCTCCGCCCAAGGCGGTGCTCCTAAGAATCTCATAAACGGCACGCTTGGCACTCGCCGCCGCTGCGTCGCGCTCAGTCGGGCAGTCCGTGTTGCCCAACACTTCGGCGTCCATAATGGTCGCCTCTAGTGCCTCGACAGGAACCGTCCCTTTCGGGATTGTTACGCTTGCACTCCAACTCATAAACACCTCCGTTACAACCTTCTCAACCTCTCTCGCAACACACCCTCAACCGCCGCCACGCTCAGTTCCTCGCGCTCCGCGATGTCAAAGATGGTATCACCCGACAGAAACCGCTCAACGACTCTGCGATTGACTGAAGGCGCTACGCGTGTCAGTTGCGATAAGTCCCAGTCCGACTCGTCCATCTCGTGAGTGAGCCAGTCACCTGCGGTCATATTGCGCTCCGTGCATTGCGCCAGACACCACCAGATAGGGCGAGTTGCGGTGACTTTCCTCAATCCACTGAGCCGATGCCGCCCCCATCTCAATCAGCGCGGCCTGAATTGCCTCCCGCGCGGCTTTCTCGTGCTCCTGCGGTAGCCCCAACTCAATCATTTTTTCCAATAGGATTTTTGTCCGTTCTGTGTAATCCATTGCAGTCATCTCCATATGGTTTTGCAGCAACCATACTGCGTGTTCGTCTTACCGTGCTCCCCAAACCTCGTCCACACGCTCGACACAGGCGTCTGTCACCTGTACCCAACGATGCCCATACAGCCAGCCGCCCACCTTGGCCCAACGTCCACCACGATTTCGGCGATACCACCGCAACTGCGACGGCTCAATACCAAACAGCGGACCTATTAGCTGTATAATAAGGTACACTAAGATAACGTTTATGATAAACTTCATTTAGTGTTAGTCTACCGTCGCTACCAAATCTCCGTCCAACTCTGGGAACACATGCTCCCGCGTCGTCAGGTTAACAGGGTCCTTGTAGGCGCAGAGGCGAAGGTATTCGCAGGGACGGTTCCACATCTGGCAGGCGCCTGAGTTGCGGTAGGTGCCTTCGTTGGAATTGGCCCAACGATATAGGTGGGCCATCATACGGGTGAGGTCGCGAGCGGCCCATTCGTCCAGTTCATCAGGCGTGATGGATACGTTATAGCGAACGAAGTATTCTTCTGGACGAGACTGGACGTCCGCCGTGATGCGGTCGCAGAAATCGTCGAGGGACTCCTTCACCTTCTGACGAAGCATGGGGCGCTTCACGATGTTATACAGCACTCCACGCGGAGTCTCGCCGTAGGTTTGTTTCATCGCCCACAGATACAGCATGACTTGCAGTTCGAAGTTCAGCCGGTCGGACAGGGACTGCTCATCAATGTAAGATTTCGTCTTGGTCTCGAAGAGCCACAAGTGGCCTGTAGGGGCCTCGGTGGTGGGGGCGGAGCGGAATACCCCGTCATACTTGCCACGAACGGGGAAGGTAACTAGGTTCTGTGGCCCGTTGAACGGATAGGTGAAGTTTACGTCACCAGGACCAATTTTATATGTATAGGAAACACGGAAGGTCCGCTCCAGATCTACCCAGTTCAATTCGCGGAAGTCCGTCTCCCAATGGCGGAAGTACATCCGTAGCATAACCTTCGCCAAGGAACAGTTTACCTCGAGGGCGATGAGTTCCGTGGGCGAAGCCGTCCCCTGCAGGAGGGCTTCACGGTCCGTCTGGTAGATCTGAATGATGGCATCTTCCACGAACGAGTCCATGTTGGTGATGAAGAACTCCGGAACGTATTCCGTTTGGGTGTCGTTGGCTTCCGCCTTCGCCAATCCGTAGACGTTATCTAGGGCGCGGTGGAATACATCGCCGAAGGCTAAGGCTCCGGACTTGCTTGGGCTGGATAGGCCCTGCTTCATTTTGATTGCCGCTTTTTCTGGGCAGAGTGCCACAAGGGCAAGTAGTCCTTGCGTCACACCATCGCGGGTTAGTTGCCAGAAGTCGGTGGGCGGTTGGGTGGAGGTTATCGGTAATGTAGTAAGGAACGTCTTCGATCCGTCGGAGGCGTAGTATTGCGAGCCGAGAGCCACTTTGTCTAGTATTTCGAGTTCTTCGCGCTGATCATCAACTCCGAAGAACTCCGCTTGGCTAGCCACCACTATAGGGTCCGGCGTGCCAACCGTCGCAGCCACGAGGTCCATGGCTTCCTTAGCGGAGAGACCGTCCAGGTTGGGCTGTCCGGTTGGTTGGGTCGAGCGGACTTTAACTTTAGCCACGATTCTCGCCTGCCTTTGTAAACTGTGCTCTGAATTCTTCAAGGTCAGCTAGCTCCAAACCTAACGAATTACCAATTCCTTGCCACTTCTCGGATATTCGCTTAACCGTCGCTGGAGATTGTTTAAGCCCACGGACGTAGGCATAATCTATTACGGAGTAGATGCCGAACTCTGGTATTGCTAACTGCAACCCAACACGATAGTCGGTGTCGTCGTGCTCGACATACTGAATAATCCGCAATTCTCTATCTACGTTATTGTCAGTTGCCATTAGATTGATTATTCACCAGCTGTTCAATACGTACGTTACCTTCGTCGGTGAGTGGATTCCACCACAGGACCATACCAGGGTCTTCTCCATTCAGGAACTGCAACACGTCTTCAATGGCGCGTTCGTACCCATTATCGAAGCCTTGCTTCATACAAGTACCAGGGTGTCCGCTATTATAGTGCTTCGAGGTCACTAATTGTACTTCGATCAGCACTTCTCGCAGCTTTACCTTTAACTCCGTAACCTTCGTTGTAGGCGGGGGCGGAGTAGGCGGTGGTTTCGGTGGGTATACGCCTCCGGGCGGCGGGTTGTATATCTTCATTCGGAGGTAATTCGCTTCCTGGAAACCACTTTATATTGATCGGGGCGGAGCACCATACGGTAGCCTTTCATCACGACTTCTACTGAACCGTTCGCTAGAAGCTGCTTAACCTGGTACTCCGACCCCTTCCAGAAAAGCTGCTCGTTCCGGCGAACATTGCAGCGGAGTTGGATACGAGTTGGAACCCTACGAAGTATGGGGACTGGTTGTGCCATTCTAAATTATCCCTCTTTCAGCGGCCTTTGAGGGGCCTTTCAGAAAATAGATTATGAGTTATTTTGATACTTGTTGGCGTGGTGCGGCGTATGTAGAAACTTTCTACGCAAGCGAGCCGTAGCGTCCGCTTGATAGCGGGCGCGTTGCGCCTCAGGCACCACGTTCGCCAACGCCTCGGTGGATTGCTTGGGTTGATCCAGCTGCCAAGCTGCAATTACCATCGCCACGGCTTGATCTTGGGTGTAGCGAAGCGTACGTAAGCAGTTCAGTATGGATTGTATGTCCTCCGCCGTATAAAGCGGTGCGGTGTGGCGGGCCAGTTTAATCGCCGTTCGTGAGAGGTTCATGGTTAATTGGTGGAGTTGTAGAAGAGAGATCTTCGGTTAGCTTGTCGCCGGGGATAGGTTCGTAGCGGATGGGGTCTTGGTCTAGGAACTTACTGGTGAAGCTACCGATGATTGGGTCTGGTATCCGAACGGGTTGAACTTTGTACTTCGGATATCGAACCTTCACTCCTGTTTGCAAGTTCCACGTTTCAAAGTACTCTCTATACTCCAGCACCACGTGCACGTTATCCAGCCACGGACACAGCACCACTTCGATCGGGCGAAGGTAACTGGTGGGTTTGGACGGAGCGGTTCGTTCCTCAAGCATCGAGAGAAGATGGTGGTTCAACCGTACGGAGAGCGGGATGGTGTCGGCTATATGGCGGAGTTCCTCCATCCTCGTGTGCAAGTCGGCGAAGGTTATATGCGGAGTTGGTGCGGCGGAAGCCGTGGTAGCATTTAGGGCGAACAGACCGGATGGCGAATCGGTGGTAGGACGGATACCAACGAATTCGGCAAACTCCGCCGGTACGACTGGCTTAGGTGGTGTAGTTGGTGTAGTTAGTTCAGAGTTCATTGTTTGTAGCAAACCTTTCCATTCGTTCTATCTCTTCCATCGTCTGCGCGATGGGACCGGAGAAACCCAGGTATTGGTCCGGGGCTGCAGGTGACACCCATACAGTAATGCCAGCCTGAGCAAGATCTATCAAAGTTTCGCGCCACTGATCTGGGCAGGATACCCATGCATTCAACGACACTACAATCATACCTTCCGGTGGCGGGTCGCTGGGGCGGACGGGTATGAGTTGCCTCAGCTTGCCCATCGTGAGCAGGCCGATTTCGCGGGTGTGGTTCGGGTCGAAGAAGGGCATTGGTTACTGAGAACCTTTCGGTAGTGCAGCTGGCGGCATTGGCCCTGGAGCCATCGCTTCGCGGAGGTCTTCCACGTATTGCGCCTTGGCTGCTTCAAGGTCCAGTTGGCGGACCACCCACGACGGATGCCGCACGGCACGCAGGCGGAAAGTATGGCCGGACAGCTTGGCAATATGCGGAGCATAGTCCAGCGGAACTTTGCCAGTTACGATGATTATCTTCGGTTGGAGCAGGCGCACGAGTTCGGTTAGGCGCGGTGCGCATGCCTCGATTTCGTTATGGTCTGGGGCGCGGTTCGCTGGATGACTAGGGCGGAGCGCCCACGGACGGCAAGCCAGCAGATTCGTCAGGGTATACGGGGACGTATTCCCTGTAGCCGCAATGCACTCCCGCAACAGCTGCCCTGCCGGGCCTACGAAGGGCCGTCCAAGGACGTTCTCCCCCACTCCAGGCCCCTCGCCGATGAACATGAATGGTGGGCGTAGATTGGCGTAGAACGGTGTAGCATTGGTGGCTGGGTCGGGGGGCACCACAATTTCGAACAGTACATGATGCTTCGCGGAGGCTCCCAACGGGCATCGTTGGCAGGTAGACCACTCCTGGACGAGTGGTTCGAGGATAGGCAGGGAGCAAATGGAGGTGTCTGGCATTAGATGATTTATGGTTCCTTTGATCTATGGTGAATAATTCCACTTTTAGTAATGTAGGATGCAAATAGTGGATTTGGACTGACAGGAGTACGTCTCACACCCTCCATTGTCTGTGCTGCTTTGACAGCTTTGTTACTCAGTAACCTCATACAGTATGGGCACATCGTCGGATTGGATACAACCGGTTCGAACTCCTTGCTGCACGATGGATGAGGACATGTCATTAGATTGGTTCGTAGGACTGGGCGAATTCGTCTGGAGTTAGGACTCCAAAATGCCTACCTTCTACATGTTGAACTACCCAGTAGTCCGGTGGGATTTCTAGTGTGTCGGTTCCCAGCTGAATCACGAACATACCATTGTCGTGTGCGAACACCGCGCCGAAAGTCTCCGGAGCACGATAGAACCGATCGCGGAACCACGTTGGCCATTCCAAGTGAGCGTTCGCTTCGTACTTCATCTGGAAGGCTTCAACTTCGATTGGGCGATGGCGGTACTTATTCACCATTAGCTGGATCCTCTCCTCGATGATAGTTGTCGGCAAGCAACTGACGACGCAGAAACCCAGCGGCTCCCTCTAGGTACCTGACCCTCGGATACCCTACCACGAACTCCGGCAGCCCAAGCGCCGCACAGCATCGTTCCTCCGCGAAGTGCTGCAAGCGGAGGAGCTCCTCCAGCGAAGGGGCATCCGGATTTAGTGGGATGAACTGGATTTGGATAGACATTAGGATTGCTTCGGTAATTGTAGCGGAACATTTGCCTCGCACCCTGGCGTCGGGCAGCCAATGTACCGCTTCAGGACCTTGTCGTGGTGGTCCTTCACTTCCACTACGCGCTGCGTATCGGTGGGTTCGATTTCGAACTGTGTGCCGCACTGGGGACAGGTACCAGTTGCGCCCACCAGGGGCGATACGGATTTATGCTGGGAGATCTTGCCTGGCTTGGTGATTTTCATTTGATTTGGCCTTCCTCTGGGAGAGATGTCTCCGCGAATAGTAAATACGAACAGTGGTCAGTTAACTACAATAATCGTCTTCTGCAGAACGGGTGTTGGCTTGCCGTTGGCTCCCCTGATGGCGAAGTAGCGGCCTTTGCCGGTGTAGTAAATGGAGAGTTGACCTTCGACTTCGACGGACTGCTTGCCGAAGAAGGGTACCGTCTTGGCGCGAATGGTGGTCTTTTGGTTGACGAGTTCTTCGAGTTGGTTCGTGGTCATGGGTTGGGCTTAGGCTTGGTCTGATCAAGTAGCGTAGCTACCTGTCCTAGTCGACGGGAGTTCCGCTCCAAGTCCTCGGTGATCTCGTGGATTGGGCGGAGTCCTATGTAGGTAGTAAGTGCGTCCTGGGTTTGCTGGGAGTTGATCACCATCCAGTAGTTGGGGCGGGTGATGGCGTCCAGCCCGGATAGTTTCTTCTTGAGTTCCGCGAAGGCTTCGAAGTAGTCGGTGAGTTCGGCGCGGAGTTGCTGAAGCTTATCGTGCAGAGACTCCTGCTCCGCTAGGAGTAGCGCCCGCTGGAGTATGGTGAGCGATTGTGGTTCGGTATTATCCGGATTGGTAATCGTGCTCTGCAGCCATTCGTGCATTGCGGAGTCGTAAGCGAGTTGAGCAGTTTCGTCTGCCTGGTAGTACTCCTGACAGGCTCCGGGCTGGTCCTGGAACTCCAACATGCACGACTGTAGGCGTTGCGCGGCTACGATGCGGCGTTGGTTGAGTTCGAGCAGGTCGTCGGGTAGTTTGGAGGTAGACATAATGTTAGTACTTCTTGCCACCTTCCTTGGCGCGAACGTGTGGCTTATGATCCTCGCGGACGGAGTTGTAGGCCAACTTCTCCGCCATGATCTCCGGCAACTCCGGAGCATATTCGCCCGCTAGGTCGTAGATGCGAATGAGAGTATCCGCAAGTTCGCAAGCGAACATGGAGCGGTGGGGCAACTTGTCGTCGGGTAGACCCTTGCGGTGGCCTTCCATGGCCTCGGCGAGTTCGCTGACGGCAAGCATGAGCAGTTCGCCAATGTTGCGCTGAACGTATTCGCCAGTATGTGGGTCGTTCCACCAGCCGCAAGCGACGGCGTTGCCGTGGCATTGGGCGACTAGGATTTGGGTGGCACCAGAGATCGCGACTGGATCCAGAGCGAAGGTTCCAGTAGAGGGATACGGCGCGGCTTCGAAGCGGTCGGTTTGGTAGAGCGGTTGCGGGGTGTTCGGATGATCTGCTGGTGCGGACGGGTCGTTCAACGGAAGTCGGTGGATTTCTGGTTGGTTGGGCATCTCGGTTCCTTTTAAGTATTGTTCGCCTAAGTACTCTAAATATGGCGAAGGTTCAGTATTGCTCATCTATTCGCTCCCGACACTGGTCGGTTACTCGGACCCAACGGTAGCCTGCAATACGACCTTGCAACTTGGCCCAACGACCCCGCCTACGTCGGCGGTACCACTGGAACATCGATAGTTCCAAGCCTACGGACCAAGCGGTGGCGTATAGCAGAGCTATAGTAAATAGAATGCTGGCGATTGTGTTCATTAATAGTATACTCCTGGCTGTGGTTCTGGAGTGAGTTCGAAGGTGATCGGGATCTCGGTACTATGGCTATATGGTGCTCCGTAAGCCAGTTTGTATGATGTTTGATCGCTGTCCAGATGATACGGCGGTAGCAGCGTGTATGTAGGTAATTGGGCTTGGAGCGCCATATTGGTCTCTTCGGTCAGGCCAACAGAATTCTCCCAGCCGTCCAGTTGCAGTATGAAGAGCGCATTGCAACGGGCAAGCATACGTACATCGAAGGTTCGCCAGTAGTTCCAGCCGCGCCGCTTGCGTTCGGCTTGAACGGAGTCGGGCGGAGTGGTGGTTTCGATTAGCTTCGCCAGAGGATGGTTATGTACGATAGGGCTGTATACTACGTAGCCCTGCTCCATCAGGTAAGCGGTGGCGTGGAGGGCCGCTTCGAAGCGTTGCTCCATGATGTGGCCGAAGGGGTGGTTGTATGGGCTGGCAAGGTAGATCACGCCACGGTTGCCGATGTAGCGGAGGGCCTGAATGGATTGTTCTCGGGAGTACTCCGTAGTAGTATTCATGCTTGGTTAAAATGTCCTTTAAGATGTAGTCCCATTCCCACTGCATCAGATATGTGTTCGTCGAACTTCATGCCAAGACGATGCTTAATGCGGCGATCAACGACCTTCTTCGGCATGGTTCCCTTCCATTCGTTAACTGGGAGGAAGTGGTACTTGACTCCGTTGGTATGGCAGCACTGCGCTAATCGGCCTACCATTACGGACAGCTTCACTAAGTCACCTCTAGTGGCCGACGCAGCACCGGATCCGGTTGCTACCATGAGCGCAGGATACTCAATATGGGCGTCGGTAACCTTGCCGGTTAGCTGGAGTAGTAGCTGAGTAAACTGAACTACGATACTATCGCAGCGCTCATCCCACTCAGCAGATGGCCGCTTAGGAGCGAAGCAATCCACGGCTACTGGCGGAACTAGTTGCTTCCACAGTGGATTGCTCCATTGGGCAACTCCGGTGCCGCCTACGCCTGGATCAACGGTTAGGGTGAACATTACTTGGTCTGTAGGGCCGTCGGCCCATTCTCGGTTCCTTTGTATATGGTTATTGGGTTGGGGGTTGGTTCCTCGGCAGCAACCGGCTATGTGCCTCTACGGAGGCAATCTCGTTGGAGTGGTTCACCTTCAGCAGTGGTTCGCAGAACTTGGCATCATATGCGGCAATCCATGCCTCCACTACCGCAATCACGAAGGACTTCGTAATGTGGCCGCTGGTTCGCTGGAAGCGAATGCAGGCTCGCGTTAGCACCGCTTGGAGGCGTGGATTGAGTCTCCACAGTTCGAACGGCGGATCGTCGGTATGCTGGTCGTAAAGGTAGGTACGCGCATAGTCCAGCGATTCGGACAGCGTGAGCCTGGTTATAGACTTCGTGACAGGGTTAAGTGGCATGTTGGTGAAGGGACGTTTGGAGTGGGGTGAAGGCTCCGCTATGTATTGGTGGTGGGGTCGGGCGGCTCCGCGATGGGGCCGTACCAGAGACCTACCAAGTTAGTGATTGGACGTCCGACTTGATCGTGAAGGACGTTGGGATCTTGACACATTATCCTTACTCCCCAGCCCAAGTTCAGTAGTATAGGGTTCCGACACTCGTTCATAAATACATATAATCCTGATTCGCAAGGGGAGTACTTAGACCAGTAAGGACCGCTCTGTTTTGGCCCATCTTCTGGGAGAGATGCTCCGCCTGATTCATTCGCGTGGGGTTGGGCGTTGGCGTCAATGAAGTCCGCGATTTGACGGAGGAACTTTGCCCGTTCGTGACCGAAATAATGAGGTCTACCTTCAGGTGACTCATCGTCGTATATGGTAGTAAAGATCAATGTATTTATCACTTGTTCGGTGTCGAGCTCGACGTATTCGTACGGTGGGTCTTGGTCGGGGCGCGGAATACAAAGTTTGGTTCGGTGCATGGTGGGCGGAGACTCCTTCCAGAAGATAGGCCTTCAATTATAGGTGGGTCTGTCGTCGTTGTTATCGCTGTTGGTATCGCCCCCAGAACAGTCCAAAACCCACGCCAGGGCCACCGCTGGCCAGAACAGAACCCAGCCCACGAAGCAGCATCCAGCCGCTGTGGCAGCCAAGATACGGCTGGGGGCGGAGTGTTGGTGGACGAACATCCGGATACTGAACAGGATGGAAACGACGATGCCCGCGACGAGGTAGAGGAATAGGAGCATGACTATTCGTACCTCTCGTAATGTCCTGGCAGGAGGAAGTAGTGACACCCGCCACTGAGCCGAACTACGCGTCGGTTTGGATGCAACCACTTGGCGATCTCCTCGCCAGTCATGATGAGACCGTGACGCCTCATAACGCTTTGCAGGTTAGCGGTAGTAAAAACGTTGTCAGCGTTATCAAAGAATGATATGGCTTCTTCTATCGCGTTCATCTGGCTCGCTTCTAGGTCGTTTATCATTAGTTGTTTAGTTGCCTCCTCCAGAAGTTCGCATCAATCGCCGCCATGAATAGCTTCGCGTTAGTTACCTTAGCGTTGACAGCGGCTACGATGTCTTCGTCGATGGTGCGTTCGGTGACCAGATCTATGTAGAGGAGCGGAGTAGTTTTCTTGGGGTGGTAGATCCGATCCTCGCTTTGGGCATTCACTTCACAGGAATACGAACGGCTGTAGTTGATGATGGTATCCGCTGCGGAGAGGTTCAGGCCCATCTTCACCAAGGCTACTTGGCAAAGCAGTACGCGGTTGGGCGGGCTGGCGGGGGACTGGAACCACTCCAGAATAGCGGAGCGCTCCTTGGTTGGCGTTGAGCCGACCAGGATATCGTTCGGTATATTGTTAGCGTTCAGTAGTTCGGCCACGTGACGCAGTTCGCTGTTGAAGCGGAAGTAGACTACGACGGGTTGGCCTTGGAGTTCGCCCGTTAGAAGACGATATAGTTCGTTCCGCTTGCCGGGGTAGAGTAGGTTACCTTCGATGTCGCATCCACCGGCAAGGCGGGCGAGCCACAGCTGCTTCACTATGACGTGTTGGGTTTCGTGGCGAACCGTGTCCGTCTCGTGGCGGGTGGTGGCGGGGGTGTTGTGGTTGTCGGCGGTGATTTCGCTGTCGCTATCTGGTAAATCCAAAATGGCCGGGGGCGGTGGTTGGGCTGGGTTGTGCTGCGTTGTTGCTGCGATGGTGTGGTTGGCGTGTTCGGTAACTAGAGTGGCGAATTCGCGTTCAATCATCCGATACTGCTTGAGTTGTTCTGGAGTGGGGGGTATTGTGTATGTCTCTCGTACTTTATGGTTCGGTAGGTTCACATCCTGACGACGGAGCACGAAGGCCTTGCTGTGGACGGCATCGTGAATGGTTTGGCGGGTGTCTGGTTTGGGGTCCCATCCGTCGCGCGAATCTACGCCGTTGGCCGGTTCGTAGAACTTAGCGCGGAAGTGGTAGTAGTTGTCGCAACCGAGGAACGTGTTGTGGAGGAACTTGAACTGTTGGAATAGGTCTAGGTCAGATTCAGGGCTGGGTAGGCCGCTTAGAATCATGCGATGGGGGACCATCCTAAAGCCCTTTGTCATTACCTTCGATATCTGGGCAGAGGGGTTACGGAATGTAGTTGATTCATCAGCGATCACAACTTTCCAGGCCATCGCGGCAATGGTGGGATCAGCACGAAGTGCCTCGTAGTTAAGGAGAACCCAACGGCGTTGGTAGAGTGGCGTGGCCGGGTGGATTGGTCGTGATGGGGGGCGGTAGGCTGTAGGCTTGAAGGCCCACTGCATGCGGAAGCGCCGCTTCTCTGGAGAGAGTCCAGTTGATAGGATGAAGGTTTCTCGTTCCTCGGTTAGTTCGAGCCTCCAGGCGTTGAGTACGGTTAATGGGGCTAGCACTAGTATGGGCATGGGTGTGGTGGTCGGGGTAGGATACCAACCTTGGACGGTCCTTATAGCTGTGAGGCTCTTCCCCAATCGCATATCCATGAGCCAAGCCGGATGGCGAACGGAATCTGTGGTCAGCCACCGCAGCGCATCCTGCTGGTGAGGCATGAGCGGGCGCTTGCTGGTTGGTGCGGTGGCGGTTGGAGTTGGCATTGGAGTGGTCTGGGTAGGTTAAGCGTTCAGGATATCCCAACCGAACGGATCATACAAGTCGTGGTAGTCAGATCCGCCGTCAGCGGAGTCCTCTCCAGAGAAGTGGGCCAAAACTGCGAACACGAGGCCTGCTAAGAGTAGGGAAGCGAAGGCAAGGATGAGTTTTGGTTTCATGACATTTTGGAGGTAGGTTCGTAATCAGTAGAGTTAGTTGGTTTTCCAGCTGCCTTGGTCTTGAACTTCGAATCTACCTTGTTCAGGTCTAGTACTTGGTTCCCTGGCTTCGAGAGTTCGTTGATCAAGATGCGCGCTAGCTTATGGCCCGTCTCGGTAGAGGGAACGGAGATAAGCGGGATTGGGCGCTCATCGTCGGTTAGCTTGCAGTACAAGACCGGAGTCTTGGAATTGGTAGTGTGGGCCGTCCACAGCTTCGATATGTGGGCGCAGTTAACAATGGTATGGAGTGTGGTGATCAGCCACTTCTGGGTGAGCTCCATCGGCATTGGTACTAGGGGCGGTTCGGGCTTCGGGTGGAGGGCCATTAGGATTGGTTCGGTAACTTAGATGGGAACTGGTTGTCCTTGGATAGGGCCGCATCCGTTCGCTTGCGGCGGAGCGAGTCGCGAAGCCGGGGCACGAAGAATGGGGCGTGGGAATCCATACCGACGCGGTAGGATAGGTAACAGATTAGGATGGTAAGCGGCGGGAGGATGTAGTTCATAGGTTTAGTCTCCGGTACAGAATACGTAGAACAGGAACTCCCAAACGAGCGCCACGACCACCAACGACGCAACCAGACTGTAATCACCTTGGCAGAGCAGATAAGTGTAGGCGCTGCCTTGAATGAAGCGGAGTACTTCCAGTGGTAACGTCTGGCGGCGGAATTTGCGGATCATGGGCTTGTGGTGGTATGGAATGGTTCGTTCGCCTCGGCGGTGTATAGTCTGCGGTTGATGATTTCGATGACGAGATCGATACGTTGCCAGACGGATAGGTCGGTGTTCGGATGGAAATGGAACAGCTTTGCACGGCGGACTAGGGTTCGTTTCGGGTATAGCTTCATCATCCGCCGTGCGATTGCACGCTCCTTGTGGTCGAAGCCCTCGCAGGCTAGCAAGTATTCGTACGATGGTCTCATGACTCAATCAGCGACTGGAGCACCTTCATATCGCCTTCGAGGAAAGTATAGCCGTTAGCGATCTTGTTCAGAAGGTAGATGGCGGAGATCTTCCAATTGCGGTTGTTGTCTTCGACTGCAAGTTTCCAGTCGTACTTGAATATGTATCGTTCGGCTTCCAGCGAAGCCAAGGATTTCTCCCGTTCGCATTCGTCTTCGATACCCAGGATCTGGTGGACGATGTTGCTCGTGATTTGGGCCGCTTCTCTGGGAGAGATCTCCGCTGTGGCAGACTGCTTTACGTGCCTGTCGGTGGTTTTCTTCTGTCCGCCGTATATGGTGGCGAACGTGCTGATCTGCGCTTGCTTGCGACGGCGCTGCATTTCTTGGGCGGTGATTGGCATGGTTGGTTGGACTCCTTAGTAGGATTGTGGCTTGGTTACTTGAACGGCTAATCTATGCTGCTAACGTAGTAGACTCCAGTGAATCGGCCTTTACTGAGTTGGACGGTACAAGGGTCGCCGTCCTTCAACGAACGGTATCGTTCAACGTAGGTCTCGGCTTCGTAGGAATGATGGTCGAAGCTGGTTTGGACGCGGATGTAGTAATGTTCGGGATTGTACTGCGGCATCATTTGCTTGCCGGTGTACATGTAGGTGGTAGACGGCGGAACGTAGCGGTGGCCGAGTACTATGGCTGCGGTGCTGTTAGACGGAGCCAGCAGCATGTCGGCGGCGAAGAATACTACCGACAGTATGATCAGTGCGAGCACGAGGCCGATGAGTTTCGTAGTCCGATCGTAGGTTTCCATGGCTAGGGTGGTTGTGGTAGTCTCGGTTACCGGATCCGGGGTCGGCTTGCCTACGCGTCCGGTCGCAAGCAGCCAACGGCCTCTATATGGGTGGGTAGGCGTGGTTGGTGCGGGTTGGTTAGTTAAAAGACAGATGGATTTCCTGCTGGTCGGCGGCGACTTGGGTATAATCATCGACCAAGGAGCGGAGTCGCTTGAGAGTGTTGAATTGTACGGCGGGACTGAACGACTTCACGACTTCGGTAGCTGAGTTGTAGAAGCTATATAAGGTGCGCGGTTCGAACTCGTCGTGGGTGGGGTTCTGCCAATTGTGGTAGACGGACTCAAGGTGCCGCCACTTGAAGATCCCTCGCTCCCCCGCCTTCATGATGGCATAAGAGGCATCGCGGTCGTCCATCGGGACTTGCTGCATGCCAACCGCTAGGAGTTGGACGGAGTCCAACTCTTGGAGGTAGTTTTCCACGCCTTCGGCGACGGTCTCTTCGAGATTGCGCTGGGAAAGTTCGCGGAGTTGGGCGTCGGTAAGCTGGGACAGGCCCGGAATGGGTTCGTTGTAGTTAGTGGTGGATTTGGACTGTAGATGTTGGTTTATTGATTGGGTGTTGGGGCGAAGGTGCCGATGCTTCAGCACGAAGTCCCCGGAGAACATGCCATTGGCGCAGACCGCAATGCGCGCACCCACCGCGAAGGAGATCGCGTAGCGACCCAAATTATCATGGCGGACGCCAAGGGAGAACGTGGCCGGGGAGCCAGGGATATTGAGGGCGAAGTCGGTATTGGAAGTGTCCAGGTCCAGCGCGCCGAAGAGGGCGCTGCCGTTGGGGTTGGTGTACCAACCTTCGTTGGTGATTTGGAGGCCGATCTTCTGGACATAGGAGGTAATGGTGTCCGCTAGGACACCGTGGTTGACGCCTTCCCACAGGCGACCTACGTCGGTTCGCGGTGGGACTGGGATGTCGTGGAGTTGGGCGCGGGTCTGGGCAATACCGGAGTTGTACAGCATGGGGTGGGCTCCTTTGGTAGGGTCGGTCTTGGTATGACTTGGTTGACAGAGTATATTATGCCCGATCTTGGGGCGTTTGGGTGGGGTTTATTGGGGTATTTTCGGAATTATTTGTAGGTAGGTTTCGTACCCAGAAATCTTTGATGGCCGATTCTTGGTTCTCGTAAGTATATAGCGGAGTGGTATTGAACGGATACGAGGTTTGGTATAGCCTGGTGGTATAATAGTTGATCACGCGGAGAACGGCGCGGAGTTGTTTCCGGTGACGTTGGCTGCGGCGGTATAGGTGATGTGGGTTGCGGAGTTTGGGCGCTCTTCTGGGAGAGATGCTCCGCTGTCCATAGATAGCATTCGATTGCCGCGTTGACGTGGGGTGGCCGTATGTGGTGGAGGGGTACTTCATTGTGGGTTGGGGTCGGGCTCGGGTTCGCTTGGCTGGCTGTGGTGATAGTGAACGGCACTTTGGATAAAGTCTTGGACGTGGTTCGCCAGCTGCACGTGATTAATGAACTGGACGTCCTTCACCTCTATGCAATTCAAATTGCCTGGGTGGCGGGATTCTGCCTCGCGGAGGAGGTCAAGCGGAAGGACGATATAGAAAAGGTGGATTTGGTAATTAGTTGGGTTAGTTGGTTGGACTGGGAACGCTGAGTAGTAGATCCAATCATCATAGTTGGTGGAAAGGCCGGTCGTGGCTTCGAAGGCTTCGGCCATAGCGTGGTTGAATGAGTATGATGGGTCGGGCTGGTCGGCTGGGTAGACGGTAGCTACTCCGCTCCACAAGTGATCGTCGTTGAGCGGAGGTAGGGTCAGCTTGTTGGACTTGCGCAGGAGTACTCGTTTGAAGTCGGGCGTGAAGGCGAAGCCGAGAACGTAGTCGGTGCGTGGGGTGGACTCGTTTGTTTGGGGTTGGGTGTTTGTAGCTATCTCCCCTAGTAGCTGGTCGTATATCTGCTCTGTCTGATGGTCTGATAATAGACCTACTTCTTGGATGCTGGGACCACAGATACAAACTACGCGGAGGCTTGGGTATGTTTTATTGACTGATACCTGCAACTGGTGAGCTATTTCTTGTAGCTGCTCTAGACGGAAGTACTCAGCTGTATCTATACCAAAGTTTAGTAGAAGAAGTCCCGCTGATTCTAAGGCTTCGTTGGATAACAGTTGAGCGTTCGCCGACGGCACCACCATTAGGTTTATGTGTTGGGCTGGTGTGGCTGGTTGGGTGTCGGTGGGTGTGGGCGTAGGTTGGGCGAATGGATTCGGGGCGGGGCGGGGTAGGTCATATGGTGCGGAGGAATCGGTGGTGGCGTTGGCTTCTAGCATGGTTAGATAGTCTAGGAAGCCTTCGTAGGGGAAGGTCAGGTATTCTTCCTTGCCTAGCTCATGGCAACGCACCCTACCTTCAAGAATACTAGCCCTTAAGCCCAAGGCCTCAGCGCGAGCTAACGTTGATTGTTCGTTAGTAGTCGGTTCCATTATATTAGTTCCTTTAGCTAGATACCGGAGTCAATCGTTGCCTAGTTCGTGGGAGCGAACTTTGCCTTCGAGGATGGTTGCCTGAAGTCCGAGGGCTTTGGCACGGTTGATAGTGTTTTGTTCGGAGGTTGTGGTTGGTTCAACGTTGGATGTAGACGTGGTTGGTTCCATGGAGAGTGGGTTCCTTTGCTGGCTTGTTGGGTTTATAAACGGATTGTATGGATCGACCTAGGTTCTGCAGGTTAAGTGTTACGAACATGACCAACGCAGACCCAATTATGGTTTCTATGCTTCGGCCAGGGAAGATGTAGAGCGACAGAGCCAGAAGTGGCAGCATTTCTAGCCAGATGCCGAAGCCGTAGACTAGATAGCGAGCGAGTTTGTTCATTGTAGTTTTGGGCCGTCCTCTGGGAGAGATGTCTCCGCGTCAATATTCGGTGTGGGCGTGGTCTTGGGCGGAGCTAACGCTGCTACGTTTTCTAATGCTTGACGAGCGATGGATTTCAGATAGTTTGGGTCGTTGGCGTTGTAGATGGCCATAACTCCGTTCAGGCGGTGGGTTGGTGGCAGCTTGCGTATGATGGCGGCAATAGGATCTACGATATCTTGTAGTGCTTGCGTAGCTAATTCAAGTTGGCGGTTAGCGGTGGTGGCGTTCCATTTGGTTGTAGCTAGTTCGGGTGTGGGTGCGGAGGGGCCGGTTGCGTCGCAGGTGTAGCAACCGGTCTGGACGTTGCCGTTGGATAAGGAGGCGTAGGATGGGTCTGTGTCGGTAGAGCCGCAGAAGGGGCAGGGGTTGGGTTTCATTTTGTATCGGTTTGGGGTTTGGGCGGCATCTCTCCGTACTTGAAGAAGTATATAAGGCAGTCTTCGCAGAGATCAGGGAGCTCAGACTTCGGCCGATCATTAGTGCCGATGAATAGATGTACCTCCAGCGGGCGTGGAGACTTGAGAAGTGAGGGATTTGGATAGTAGTTGTGGGTGTGCTGGTAGCTCGCACCAGAATGCTTGAGGAGGGTACCGCAACCGTCGCATTTGATTTCTATCATAAGGTTTGGTGGACTTGTGGACTATGGATGAGTTACGTATTCGCCAGCAGATCATATAACGATGCAGTTCGTTCGCCGGATTCGTAGCGAAGAATACCTTCGTATAGTTGAACGGCGGTTGTGACTGAGATGCTGTGGTCGGCGAGGGTGGTATAGGTTCGTTGGGCGATGGCTTCCCACTGGGCTTCGACTCGACTGGTGGAGTTGGTTGGCTTAGTGGAACGGTAGTTCCAAGTGTGGCGGGCTGCACTGTGGGTGTAGCATTCGGGGCCGCGTGCGTTGCAGCCGGGGCATCGAACATAGTATATTGGTTCGTTGTAGGACGGGTGGTGTTCCTCGACGCAAACTCGTGGGCTGGTGTGGTTGCAGAACGGGCAAGCGGAGAGTGGTGGGTGGGTTGGCTGTGGGGTTGGGGTGGGTTGGGATTGTATATTGGTTGGTTGTTCGGTCGTTAGTATGAGTATGTTGGTTGGCTTATAAATCGCTTGGAAGTAGACCGGCGGATATGGATCTCCGGGGTGGGCTTCGTTGGAGTTGGGTGGAAGGATAGCAATGCCGCCGATAGGTTGCCAACCGGTGTTGTAGGTGGCTTGGGCGACTTGCTGGCATAGTTCGTAGCAGCCGTCAGCGGAGAGGATGCGGTAGTTTAGGTCGGGTGTGGGTTGGTTCATTTGGTTTGGCATTCCTCGCTTGCATTAGTAGGTGGTGTAGGCGGCGCGATCGCTTCTATATTGTCTATAGCTTGGTGGGCGATGCATTTCAGGTAGTTAGGGTCGTTGGAGTTATATACGGCCATGGCACCCTCTAGCTTTTGATCTGGGAGTAGCTTGCGAGATATAGCCGCGATAGGATCTATAATATCTTGTAGGGCTTGGGTGGCAAGCTGGAGTTGGTGCGATTGGGCGGCAAGGGTGGTTTGGAGGGCTTGGATGGTGTCGTTCTGTTGTTCGATGATGATTGGTAATGTGGTGCTGCGTGTCTTTACCTTCACTAACCGGTTGGGCGGTGGGCTGCGCTTGGGTAGCTTTGGACGGATAGTCAGGAGGTCGCGAACTTCGATGTACAGGTCTTCCAGTTTAGCTTCGTCTTGGCTGAAGTCCTCGACCTTCACCAGCAGCTTGAATAGGTCCAGGATGTAGGCTATGGCTGGGTATGGCAGGGCGGGGTCACAGAGTTCAAGGAGAACGTTGCGGGCCTCTTCGAATTTGGCTTCCCACTTCGCTTTGCGCCGCTTCTGCAAGTGAGGCGTGTCGAAGGGAGCGGCTTGAGGAGTGGTGAACTTACTAAGGTCAATTGGGGTTGGTTGGGTCATCTGGAGACCTCTTGGGTGGGTTTTCGTATGGGAAGGCGGCTTCTAACCGTTCGTTGTCTTCGATATATTTTGCTCGGCGAATTGCAGTTCGGTAGGCTTCGCAGTTCTTTCTAAGGTTGTATTCGACTATAGCAACCGCTTTCTTGTGACAGTTCTCACAAACCATACGTTGCTTGGTCATGAAACGGTCATTCAGATGATTGTGGAAAGTGTTAATCCGTTGGACGTATTCGGTAATGTAGCAGAAGTTGTACGAGCCACAGTAGTGGCAGCACATTAGCCGGTTCAGTTGATTTCTTACTTCACCTTCGCCCTCGAGCGTGACATCGGCGACGGGCAAGTGGATATCGTCAGACATTGGATGATTGGCCGAATCTTAGATTCTGGAACGATCATAAATTTGGCTTTGGTTTCGGCCGCTGCTTGTAACCTTCGATTAGCTCATGGCAAAGAGAGGCTAGAAACTCGCCGTGGAGTTCCTGGGGTATTTGGTTGAAGAAGAATTTGAGACGATCTATGGTCTCGGTGCAGTTGTCGGTTAGTTGGCTGGCGTCGCCGTTGAGCTCCTTATATAAGGCTAAGGGGCGGATTTGCGTGATGACCTTGGCCCAACCGGAACGTCGCCCCATACGAAGGGCTCGCTGGGTTGGCGGCTTGCCAAATACGATATCGCCCGGATCCGCATCGCAAAGCGGGAATTCAGTAGCCAGCGAATGGTCCTTGAGCAGTTCAGCGGCGTTGCGGGTTTCCGGTGCTTGGCCGCGTAGGAACGCACATTCACGCGCCACCTCCGTGTAAACGTGGCGCTTCGGCAAGTCCTCGACCAGCTGGTGGTAGCCCAGGTACACGTAGTTTTTGCTTTGCATCGCGCCTCCACCAGAAATTATGCCTCAATTTGAAGCGGCTGCGGGGACTGGGAGAAAATAAATCGAAGGTTATTTTCATACCACCATGAGTATAGATTTGATTTTGGCCGTTCTCTGGGAGCGATACTCCGCGTCGGGCGGGCCGTTTGGGGCCGGTAAGGCGGGTGGTCGTTCGCTACCCCACGATTCTTTTGATTGGTAAGGCGCAAAGCTGGGCTGGCCTAAACGCTTTTACGGAATTCGAGCAAATCGAGCAATAACTTTAAAACGGCGTTTCGACCCCACGTACAGCCTTCGTTTCTGGGCGAATTTCGTAGATTTCCATCGGTGGCTTCGTGGGTCTACAACGCCGTTTAAATGCTTATTACCCGATTTAGCCATAAATCGACTAAATCGGTCAACCCGTCTAAAAACGGCTGGGGGCGCGAAGACGGATGGCGCTCATGAAAACGCGTTATTTGTCGTATTTTCCGGTTTTGGTCGTATTTTGTGTTTTCGTATTTTTAGGCTTTGAAAATCTTGTTTTTTCGTAATTATTTACTAAACTTGACCATATCTTCAGATATGATATTTATAAAATATAATATGACAAAAAGCAGACAGCGCATGACGAACGATACCACCAATTAAGGAGTCGACGCTGGACTCCCTGTTGCCGCTAACTTAAGACGGATCAAGCAGAAGCCGGGCTGGCTCTTTTGGCTCAAACGATTTTGTAGAAAACAGACGCGCCATCCGTCTTCACCCCCCCAGCCGTTTTTAAGCGGTTTTACCGATTTGGCCCAAAACCGATATTCCGTAAATCCGCCAAAACCGCCCACTTCGCGCCCCCGCCCAACCCACCATCATTCGCTAACTATCAACGCGGAGGATCTCTCCCAGAAGATGGGCCAAAAGAAAACCCCAGCAGCGCATAGCTGCTGGGGTTCACTCCGCCGACCACACCCTACATTCGATCCAACAACCCGCCCAACAGATGTACCATCATCGCGGCAGCCGCCGCCTCGCGGAAGTGGGAGACTTGCCAGCCGTCGCCGTTGTGGGAGACGGAGCCGGTGTGCAAGCCAAGCAACTTGTTCAAGGCGTAGTCGTAATCGCGCTGGACGGATTCCTTCAACTTGTCCTGCTCTGGGTACTGCAGCGCGATTTCGGTGGAGCGAATGTAGCTCAGCTTCGCCTTGGCGACGATCCAGGCTTCCACGTAGTTCTCGATCGATCCGGGATGGGCATAGCTGTCGGCAGCTTCGTTGACCGCCATATTCTTCGCGGCAACCTCTGCTTGGTGCAACGCCTCTACGACTTCGGCCACGTTCAATAGGTTCATGATGTCTCCTTTGTTTTCGCTGTCGGTTTCAAGTCAGGATTCCGCCCCAAGGCCGGTCTGGGGCACTGGGGCGGAATGCGGTAAAAGTGGGGCTAGCTTGGTGCTAAGGCCGGTTACAGTCCGCTGGAACGCCGCCCCACACGCCCAAGCAAGCGTTGGCATAGTCGTATGCTTTGATGCAACTATCGAAGCGGACGGTGGCGGTTATTGGGCTGCCCATCTCGATGTAGTACAACCCCTTCTTGTACAGGCGAGACGCGAACCGGGCGTATTCCGTGGCGTCCTTCAGCATGTTTGGGGTGCAGGTTGCGCGCAGTTCCTTGCGCTTGGCCTGGTAGAATTCCTTGGCCCGATCGGCATCGGTGCGAGCCTGGTTTAGCTTCGCTTCGGTAGTTGGGTGCATCTTGTTTCCTCCTTGGATTCGGTTCCCCTTCGCGGGGACGGAGCGGCCCGGTCAAGTTGGGTCGCTCCCGCACGGATTGCACGCCACCGATCACAGATTGTGCATGCGGCATTCCGCAGCGTAGGCGGCACGCTCTGCAGCTTCCTGGCCTTCGGCTTCCAGCCGCTTGGCTTCACGTTCGGAAATCTCGCGGGTGAACCAGACAACCTTGCCATTGGTCTCGGTACGGCAATCGTGAATGCGAACGGTCTTTTCCATTGAATTCTCCTGTAATTGGTTCCGTCATCATTAATTATAACCGATCGGTACAGGTTTGGGGGCCTTTTCCGAAAGTATTTTCGAAAATACTTTCGGGCCGCTACCTGCCTGGGGCCTGTAGAAGGTGTCGCTGCTGAAAACGTTGCCTGTAGTGGGCCTAGAACGCGATAGATTCGTGCGACCGAAGGCTGTTACCGAAACGGGCCTAAGTCGCCGGGAAGCGGCCTCTAAACCAATTTATAGCCTCACCACGCTTGAGGCATGGTGGGGCTAGGCGCGACACGCGGAGCATTCTGCCCAGAGGATGGGCCTATTCGACGCGGACCCACCGCTCCACGGTGCCATCAGTGTTGTAGATCACGAAATCGTTGGTCTTGTCGTTGTAGGTGATCAGGTCGATGTGGTTGGTGAGGCCTCCGGTGGAGATCCACCATTCGTCTCCTACGGGCTGGTTAGCCTCGACCCATTGCTGGCAGCGACCACCGAAATCGGCGTAGCCGTTGACGTGATACAGGTGGTGGCCTGCCACCTTCATCGCGTAGACGGGGATGGGCTGTTGGCAATCGGTGACGATGGATTCGATGTCTTCAGGTAGCATCTCGTTGGCGAGCAATTCGCGGAGCAGCGGCCAATTGCTGGCTTCGATGGCTTGGTTCAGCGAGACCACGAGCTCGTTAGCGGAGCGGAAATGGGGTGCGGGATCTTCGTTGCGATGCTTGACGGCGCGTAGGTTGCCACGCAATTTGGTGCCGTCTTCCAATGTGTAGAGAGCGTTGTTCTTGCCGATAGAACATTCTACGGCGAAGCGTCGGGTGATCTTCATATAGGTACCTTTCAGCCCAGCCCCAAACGGGGCTGGGCTTGGTCGTTGTGGCGGTTATAGATTCTCAGCGATTCGGGCTAGCTTCTCGAAGAAGCCCAGGTCATCCACACGGAGGCTGTCTTCCAGCAAGACGAATTCCTCCTTGGTGAGCACGGTGCGCAGCTTCTCCAGCAGCGCCTCCTGTTCGGGGCTGATAGAGCCGAACGGTTTGTGCATCCAGAAATGGGCCTTGGTTACCTGGTCGGGGGAGACCACGTAGCCCAATTCGGTTAGCTTCTTGCCGACAACTTCGGGGTTGGGGTCCTTGGCAGCTTCTTCAAGCTGGTCGCGGACGAGCACCGCTTGGGTGTAGCTGGGGAAGGAATCCACCTTCACGCTGCGGATCTCGTCCAGCTGCATGCAGACCATGGTGTGGCTGCCGGGCTCGGTTGGGGTGCTGGTGTAGAACATTAATCGATCTCCTTTAGGCTGTCTGTAAATGGCTTGATGGATTTGGCTACGTCGGTACGACTGACCCTATGAGAGCCCCTGTGCCCAGGGTTTTCATGGTCTGGTCCGGTCGGTACGGCCCACACGCTGCACAGAGCGGTGGTATGGTCCCTGTAAATCCCCACAGCCTTCAGGTAGGCTTCGAGGATGGTGTCGTGGCGATTTGGGCTCAGGCTACCCGAATTGCAGACCGTTGTGTACTTCTCATTTTTCATGTGGATTGGCCTCCTTACCTTACATTATGCCTGACGCGAACGGCTTTGGGTAGTAAATCTGAAAATATTTTCAGGAATATTTTCTGGGGCTGTTCGCTGGGTATGGTTAGCGGAGGTATCTCTCCCAGAAGATGGGCCTAAAGCTGGATGCCTTCCCAGCCGCCATTGTAGCGGGTTGCGCCGATTTCCTTGGGGATGTTCACGAGAATTGGTTCCATTTGCTGCACGCTCCTGTTGGTTTTAACGACTTACAAGAGATATTATAACTGATTCGTAGGCGTTTGGGTGGGTTTTGGAGAAGTATTTTCGAAAATATTTTTACGAAAATACCAGCCCACCTTGCGGTGGGCTGGTATCGTGGCTTAGCAGTTTGGTTGGCTTATCCCTCGGCGGGTGCTTCCGTCGGCTCCGCATGGGCTTCGGTAGTCGCTTCCGCCGACTCTGTTGATTCAGGCGCGTTCTCCGGCGTGGCCTGCTTGCCCTTGGGCGCATTCACCTTCAGCGAGTAGTCGTACGGATGGCCACCGTTGGCTACGAACTCGTCGGCCTTCGCCTTGGCTTCCTCCGCCATCTGGACCCGTTCGCGAGCGGACTTGACCTTCTTCGCGGCGATAGGACTGAAGGGATGGATGCGCTGGTCCATCAGGGCCCAGTTCAACGAAGCGGTGGCGTTCTCCACGCGGGCCTGAGCCAGTTCGACCACGGTCGGCTTGGGGCCGATACCCTCGGCCTTGGGGCCGAACTTCGCGGCGAACTTCTCTTCGCGGAGGCGCAGCTTCTCTTCGCGGATGGCGGCGAGCTCTTCCGGCGACTTCGCAGGCTTGGGCGTGCGCGGCTGCTTCGGCTCACGTGGTTGGCGCACCTTGTTGTTCTGCACGTCGACGTAGATGGCATGCGCTTCGCGACCCTTGTCGGTGAGCGTGACCTCGTTGGTGGTCTGGTCCACTTCGATCAGCTTGCGGTTGCCCAACGAACCGATGATGGCTACGGCCGTCAGCGCATCGCCGTACTCGCGGGTGACGTTCTGCAGCTGGATGGACGGATTGTCCTGCACGATCGTCAGCACCTTGAAGTCACGCGTGGTGATGGTGGGCTGCTTACGTTCCTGGCGAGTGGGGTCTCCATCGGCTCCGGGCTTCGGTGCGTTGTCGGTACCATCGCCAGCGGTGGACTGGGTGGGCGTGGCCGCTTCGGGGTTGGTTGCTTCCTGGGTATCCGTACCCAGATGGCCATTTAGTGCGGCTTCGGCTTCGGCACGCGACTTGAACTTATCGCCGATGACATGATCGCCATGGGTTGCGGTCCAGGTCTTGCGGTCCTTGTTCACTGCGACGCGGACATCGGTGCCTTCGTGGGTGCCAGCATAGATATGCTTTCCCTCCGCCAACTTACTTAATTGTAACACTTTCGGCTCCTTTTGGAGGGGTGGGATATAGTTGGTCCCTCCAGATCTACTAAACACATGCGAACGGCTTGTACACTATATTATGCCTGATCCGCCAGCCTCTGAGTAGGTATTATCATGATATTCAAAATAATATTTGAGTATTTTTATTACCTTATGGTACACATACCGATGATGATGATAGTGTCGGCACATGCTCTAGAAGTAGGAAAAGTAGCGCATCTTTTTGCCGGAGGATTCGTCGGGATTTATAGTTCGCTCAAGTGGAGGTTGTATGGAAGGACGAATTTCTATTGCTGGAGTATACAGCATATGCTGCACTTCTAACGGTGCGTTGTATGTAGGTAGTAGTATCAATTTATATGGTAGGTTGAACAGGCACTTGCAGGCGTTGAGAAACGGGGATCACCAAAATAAACGTATGCAAGGATGCTGGAACAAATACGGGGAGGCTTCGTTTAAAATTGAGATACTGACGGCTTGTCACGTAGACAAGCTGCTTGAAGAAGAGCAGAATTGGATAGACAAGTTGGAACCTTGTCTTAATGGCAAGAAGATAGTTGCGATCTCTCCAGAGGATTTAAGTAGGTTTACTCGAGGCACCAAAAGAGGCCCAATGTCGGACGAGGCTAGGCGAAACATGTCTCTCGCTAAATTAGGCAAACCAAGGAAAACTCCGATCACTGAGGAAGCCAAGATGAGAATGTCGGAGGCTGCCAAGCGAAGAGGGATGAATATGTCTGCTGAGTCCCGGAGGAAGGCTGCTGAGAGTAGACGGGGCAAGAAGCGTGGTCCAATGTCTGACGAGACTAGAGCTAAAATGTCCGAATCAGCAAAGAAGCGACCAATGCCATTCACAGCCGAATCTAGGCGAAAAGCAGCAGAAACAAAACGGAGCAAGACAGCGCTCAGGAGATTGGAAAAGGAGGCTCAGCTCATTACGCCTTTGGCTGAGCCTCAATCCTAACTGTTTTGTCTTGGCTTTACCTATATGAGTCGGGGCCGAGATCGGTGTCGTCGGCCTGGAACTTCGCGGGTACGGAGCATATCTCGGTCACGGCGTCGCCCACCTGCAGCCGGAGCGCAAAGTAGAGCGTGGAGTCGTTGGGAATCAAGAAGCGGAGTTCGGGGCGGGCGTCCACTAGTTGCTTCCAGGTTTTGGTGGTGGATTCGACGGTTGGGCTGGTTTCGCGGTATTGGCGGACGTCGAACTTTGCGGCTGCTTGGGCGCAAGCCGATTCGTAGTCGCGGCCTTGTGCAGCCAATTCGCGGGCTTCGGTCACCTGCGGTTTGGTCAGGCCATGCTTCCGCTCCACGGCGGCACGGAACACAGGTGGTTCGATCGTGATGGTGTTCATGGTGTAGTGTGGATCCTCTCCAGAAGACGGGGCCTGAAAATTACAGGTCGTCGGGTACTGTGTCGTAGGGGAAGCTGCGAACGTAGTTCCAGGTGCTATTGCCGGAGCGTTCGTACTGCAGGACTACTGTGCCAGCAAGCTGCAACCGGAAGAATCGGCCATCGGCCATGACCCGCTCCAGTTTGCCAGACACTGCCTTGTAGCCACGTTCGCGCATTCGGTTTACGAAGTCGAAGCGTACAATGTGCATTGGATCTTCCGACGAAGGTGGATTGATAGCTGCGCTTTCCGCTAAGGCCAATTTCAGTAGATACTTCGCGGAGAGTACAATCGACCCTTCAGGGCATAGGAAGCGGAGCTCGATATCTCCGTCGTGGGTACCGCCAACGTATACGTGGTTCGGCATCCCGCCAAGGTTCCTTATGTGTTGGCGTAGACGTTGCTTGTCTTGTTCCATAGGATTTATAACTTCATTCCGACCAGCTGATCCTTTTCGTTCAGCGACAGTTGCGAGTAGTATCCGGAGGTGATACGGATCCATCCGGTGCCGTGCTTCACTTCGTTGCGGGCCGCAACTTTGGACAGCTTCATCCGGCGGACGGAACCGCTACGGTCGATTTTCTGGTAGTGGCCGAAGCGATCCTTCTTGTAGTCGTGGCGGATGCACCACGCTTCGAACTCTTGTTGTGTCATGTGAACTCCTTAGGTGGCTTGGGTATGAGGGCCTGGGCTTGGAACCAGGGCTGCCGCATTACGGCCCGGATGGGGCCGTCCTCTGCGATTAGAAGGAATCGTCCTCCACGTCGTCGGCAAACTCCGCGAAGGCCAGTTCCTGCGCTTCGATGTAGGCATCGAAGGCGGCTTCGTTGGCGTCCGTTTCGGTCGGACTAGGAACGAATACGGAATCGTTCGCCATATCGAACACGCGGATGCCGTTGGAGCGGCAATACGGTGCGTTCACGTTGCAAGGGCCATACACACCCAACATGGCATCTGGGTGGAAGATGCACATTTCGCGCATAGCGGCGTCGGCATAGGCTTTGTCGCCCACTACGACGGCAATGGCGGCTCCAGCCACCAAACGCCCGTTCCCTGCATCTTCGCATAGCACGATCGAATAACCCTGTTGCATTGTTCGCTCCTGAAAACGTTGGAATTGCCTTACAAGAGATATTATGACTGATCGGTATGAGTTTGAGGGGATTTTTCAGGAAAATTATTAATTATTTTCCGGATTTCTTTCGCCCGCCTACGAAGCAGGTACTCATCGATGTTCGGTAGGAGGTCCGCGCCAAGCAGCCCGACCAAGTCTAGGCGCAATCTGCCGTCGGCGGATAGCGGAGGTATCTCCTCCAGAGAATGGGAGTTCACAGTTCACCAAGATCCTTCATGATGCGGTCCAGGTCCAGCTTGCTCAGGTCTTCGGGGCCGAGCAGATGGCGGACGGCGGCTAGATCGCCAGCCTCGACGAAGTCGTTCAATACTTCACCGAACATGTCGATTCGGAATAGCTTGTCGTCTGAGACGATGCGAATCTTGTCTTTCGCAACGGTGACGTAGTCCAAGGCGAAGCCTTGGGTAATGGTGGAAACTTCGAACATATCAATACCCTTTCAGTTGTTCCAGTCGCTGTGCGGCGAGCTCCAGCGGGATGCATTTCAGCTTGCCCGCCCCAGTTGCACTGGCAAGAAGATCGGCGCTAGAAAGGCCTCCAAACCGCTCCAGTAGCACTATGTAGATCCCCACCCATCCTGGACCGTGGCCCGGCTCGGAGTCTTCATGGCGGCGGTTGATATTTTGTATTTTGTACTCCCAGCGCGTTTGGAAGATGTGGGCTAGCTCGTGGATGACAATCCACGGACATAGGTCGCGGGGCGTGGAGTAGCGGATCAGGTAGTCGCCGCGAGCGATGGAGGTTCGGGCGTTGCGCAGGAATTCGATACGCGGCGGAGCAATACCTAACTCACGACAGATGTGCGCTGTTAGCGCAGCTGTAGAAGCCTCGTCGAACTTGGTTGCCAGCGGAGTTGGCTTGATGGTTAACCGCTCCCAGGCGTAGGCCTTGGCGCGTTGCGAATCGCGGGCGAAGTAGAAGGATGATTTCGGTTCGAAGCCTTCGGGTTGCCACCCTATCGCCGTCCACCACAGGAACTTACCACAATTGGGGCACTTCTGGCAGAAGCGAGCGTAGTCGTCGGTGGAGTCATAGACCCGCTCCAGCCAATAGGTCAGCTGACCTTCGGGGTGCTTACAGCGGGTGCACCAGGTATAGGTGACGCGGCCTTGCACGCCACGCCGCAGAATCATGAGGCGCTTGACCTCTGCGTAGGTTAGATCGCGGAAGTTTTCGCCAGGAGCCAAAATGGATTCGGTGGGTTTGCTCATTGGTATGAACCTTTCTTGAGACGGCTTGGAGTTCAACGACACCAATCATTATAACTGATCGGTAGGGGTTTGGGGGCCTTTTCTGGAAATATTTTCTAATATTTCTGGTTGGCCTTGAGCAGCCAGCGAATTGAAGCTATCCGACTTGTAGCCTCCATGCGGTTGGATCGGGTGATGCGGGCGTATTCCGCAGCGGTGGCAGCGTTGGAGTGGGCTAATGTTGAGTACTACCAGTTGGGTGCTTATGATATCCTCCGCCATATGTCTTTGGTTACATGGATGAACTGCTTGCCATCGATCTTCATTGGCCGTTGGTCCGTCGGTTCCCAAACCGTGCAGCATTCCTCCTCGATGGCGGCATCCTGCCAGTTGCGAAGCAGTACGGTACAGCGGAGTTCCAGTTGGGTGTACTTGATTTGGAAGTCGGGGCCTTGGCCGGTCGTGTCGGTGATGGGGTAGGTGCGTACGATGTATTCGCGACCATCCCGCAGAATATCCCACAGCTTTTGCTGCATCGAAGAGTGCATATAACCTTCGAAGCGAGTGCGATCATTGCCCTCGAAGGACATCTTTATGTCGAACCAACCAGTGCGTTTAATCATCTTCGATCGACTCCCCATGTTCCAGCTCATCCTTGAACTTAGCCAGCCCTAGCATCAGCGCCCGGCACACTTCCTGTCCGCTATATGCCCCGGCGGAGATCCGGTCCAGAAAAGTGGGCTCCGGGATTCCGAGGGCCTCCGCCGTCCACATGGCCGCATCGAAGCCGTACCTTGGCAACGCCTGGACGATGGCTTTCTGGCGGATTGGGTCGTCCCAGTCGCGTACCTTGTTCAGTGCCACATAGAGGTTGTGTTGGGCTTCTGGCGGCCACTCCGCAAGTAAGGCCGTGGCCTCCACGAACTGCTTGATTTGAAGGTGGTTCATCATATTATCATTCCAAGCGCGAAGTCGATGGATTCTTCATCGTGAATTGGGGCGGCTATGTCGAGCTCGGCCTCGTTCGGTTCGATGAGGGCTGGAGTGAATATATAGCCCTTGCCCGCACCTAGGTCGGCCACGAAGACGATGTGCTCGCCCTGTGGTCCGACCATTGGTGTGGCTTGGGTGGTGCTATTGGCGACGAACCCACGCTTGGTGAGTTCGACCATGATTTCGTTTGGGTTCACGAATGCTCCGTTCTCCGCTTATTGGCGTTATATTCCTTCAGCTTCCGCGATTGTTCGGCGCGTTGTTCGGGCGTCCAGGGACGGGCGTATTTGCTGCGGGCTGTTTTCTGGAGCGAAGGCGGGGTCGTAGCCGGTTGGTTCAATTCCGTAATCAGCCTGTAGGTGCTGTCCAAGTGACGCTCCACTTCGTCGCGGTGGAGCATGTAAAGGCAGCCACGCAGCGATTTGAGTTCGGCGGTGTTCTCGGCAACGGCCTGCACTAATTCAGCTTGGGCCTCCGCGTTCAGCACCATAGCGGCGGAGACGTCTTGCAGCTGCCGGAGCAGGGCCTGATGTTGGGTGGTTTGCTCGGCGCGAAGCTGACGGTCAGCGGCTTGCTGCTGGTCGTCCAGGGCTTCGAGCAGGTTGCTTAGCTTGGCGGAGATGCCTTGCTGGGAGACCAGGTGGCGAATGGCTAGCTCAGCGATGCCGTTAGCATCGGAGACGTCTTCGCCAATTTGGTAGACGAGGTTGGGTCGGGGTGGATACTTGTTGCTCATGATCTAGGATACCCCTCAGACTCGTCGTCCGAGGTGCCCAGAGTCCACTCTATGGGGTCTAGCTCTGCGGCGTGCTTGGCTACTGCCACTAGTAGCTGCTCGTCCTGCTCGTCCATCAGTTCGGCCAGGTCTAGGAATTCCTGCTTGGTCAGCTTCTGCTTCAACGTCTCTACTGTCTGTTCTACAGTTGCCATGGTAGGCTCCTTCATGTTTAAATGGCTCTATACGGTCGATCGTAATGGAGGTAACTTAGCGGTCCTTCCGGCCACGGTTGAAGCGAATCTCGTCGATGATTGCATCTCGCGCATCGATGATCCGGCAGACCAGATGATGGGTCGCACCGAGAATGAGGAGCATTATGAGAACGCTCATCGCGCAGATACAATTGATGATGCTGTCCATGTCGTTGGTTCCTTTTGGGATCGGGGAGCTGGGCAACGGCCCTACTCGCCTAGAATGCTGTCTCTAAGAGTTTGCAGACTCTCGTCTCGCTCCTTATCTAGTTGTGCCTGCAAGACTGCTCCGTCCGGGGTATGATCCGGGTGAACGCTCAGGTAGACTCTGACTTCTTCTCCCTTCTTGTTGGCGAAGTAAAGCCTGCCGGTCGCAGTGGACTGAACCGATAGACCACGGCGTGCTTGTGTCGCTGCTTGGTCGTAGGTTTTACAGTGGGTCATTCCGCCCACCGTCTTGACGTCTTTTGTATTGCGGTGGTGATAGCAGTTGGTTTTCATGATTTTCCATGGCGCTCCGGGGAGGGGCCACTCACGCACCCCCCTATAGCACGCTAGCTAGCGGCCTCCGCGAAGAACTGATCCAACGCCCGCCCACTCAGCGAACAACCCATTAGCAACTCCGGAGCAATGTGGCCTTCGTACCGCATGGGATGGCGGCGGGATTTCTTGGTGGGTTTGGGTGTGGGAGCACATTGAATGGCAGGCTTTGCGGCACGCCCACGCGGAGCATCCGTCCCAGAAGAGGGGCCATCTACGTTCAGCTTCGCCACAACCTGATGGCGAATCTCTACACGATCCGGCGCACGCTCGTAGACTGGATAGGAATTCAATACATTCTGGACTTCCTGCTGGATCTCGGCTTCGGTTGGGGCCAACGGCAACGGATCGCTTAGATCGATCGCCGGGACTTCCACGGCCACCGCCCCACCATGCTGCGGGTGGGGCAAGCCGTAGTGCTCGGCGCAGACCGGGCCGTAGCCAACTTCCACGGAACCTTCCTCTTCCAGCGTCCGACTGCAGAAGCAACAGGCCCCTAGCAGCTTGCCATACTCGGCGGCAACTTGTACCGGGTTGGCGGCGAACCGCAGCACTACTTCGCGAATGGCAGGAGTCATGGACTTGCCCTCCACCAGACGGCCATCAGGGTCGATGCGCCCGAACCAGGTACGGTCTTCGTATGAACCGGACGAGACAACCGAGAGGGATTGTGGGTGCTTGCTAGCCGAAGTATTCGGCAAGATGCGGAAGTCTACAACCTCCCCGGACGGGGTGGTGGCTTGCAGCCGAACCTTGGGTCGCTTGAGTGCTTTGGCAGCCACCGCAAATAACTCGTAGATTTTGGCGACTTCGCCAACGGAAATGGGGGTGGACTTGGCGGCATCCATGGCCAGCTTGTGTACCCACCACCATTGTTCGCTGCTCAGTTGGCCCTTAGAGGTGAAGTCCGCGACCAACTTCGCGGCGAAGGAGTCGGGTTTACCTTCGGCCAACCCTACCAACGCTTCCATAGCTTCCCGGTACGTAAACGGCGATTCCAACGTTCCCCGCTTGCCTGCTACACGATTCCGAATCATATCACGACCTCCTTGACTGACTTACCATTAAGTATAACTCATCAGAGAAGGTTTGGGGGCCTTTTTATCGAAAATAATTTAATTATTTTCCAAGAGATTTGGGAGCGTGGCCCTACTGGTCCGCCTGACGAAGGCGACCTTGGCGCTTCTGAGCAGGGTTGCTCCATGCGGAATGGGCCGTATGCTTCGGACCGAAAACACCCACTTCGGTGGCTGTCCCAACTTCAGGAAAGTCGCTGCGGTCCAAGTCGTGGGAAGCAAGCGGCTTGCGCAAGCATCCACAGGACTTCGCCACGCCTTGGATCATTTTTCCAACTGCAACCCTGGCGGTATTACCACAGTCACATTGACAGAGCCACATGGTGCTCTGGTTACCTGACTTTGAGATTCGCTTGCCGTCGTAGCGCACCGCCGTCAGCAGACCACTCCGAAGGCCGGTGATATCTTTGCGTTGGCATTGGGGTAGAGTGCTCTTGTAGCAACCGCTCATGCCGCAGGACTTCACCCGACCAAGGCGCAAGTTTTGGGAGACTTGGGTCGTAATACGACCGCAATCACAGCGACAAATCCAATGGGCTCCGCCACGATTATTCGAAGTCTGCTCGATGGCAACCAGTCTTCCAAATCGCTGCCCGGCAAGGTTAATGGCTTTTGGCATATTCGTTCCTTTTGGTTTTAACGACTTACCTTATATTATGACTGATTGGGATGGGTTTGGGGGACTTTCAGAAAATATTCTCAACTATTTTTCCAACGAAAAGGGGCAGGGGCCGAAGCCCCCGCCCCCAAAGCACCACGCCAACTAAACATTGCGGGCAACGGCTTCGCCCATTTCTTCGTGAAACCACTCGGCCATCGCCGGGATTTCGAGCAACCGGGCAACCTCTTCGAGGATCACGATTTGATTTTCCTCACCTTCGCACAGATTCGGCTTCGCGCGCAAGGTTTGCGCCTTTTCGCGGCAGGCCAGGATGACCAATTCGGTGGTTCGGGTTTCGACGATCATGGATTTCTCCCAGAAAACCGGCGCTACATTCTGCCGGCACCAAACAGTATAACCGATCGGGACGGGTTTGAGTGGGTTTTGGAGAAGTATTTTGGAAAATATTTTCGGAGCAATGAGGGGAGCGCCTGAAAGCGCTCCCCACTCCCCACTAGAACGTTTGCTCAATCCCTGTAGGCTGCCAGTAGGATTCGTCCTTGCCTCCGCCACCGTTGGCAGAGTCGTCATGCTCCGGACGGATTACCAAACCGAGAACTTCGGGATTGTTCGGCTGGGCTACCACCATCAACCCTGTTACCGAATTCTCCTCGGGCGTCCACCACTGGCAAGGAACGCCCACGAGAACGGGCGTGTCCTCAGGAATCGGGAGTTCCTGCAGGGCCTTTACGAATTGCTTCAACGTAATCATTCTGTCTCCTTTGAACGGCTTGAATTGAACAACAAGCATCAGTATAACCGATCGCGCAGCGTTTGGGACATAAGCCCTTACGTCGAATTTGGGAATTTTCCAAAGTATTTTTCTTGACCTATATTCTGGAGCGAGCACCCCCCAAACTGCTCGCTATTCGCGGAGCATCCTGCCCAGAGGATGGCCCAACCATTTAAAGCGGTCTAGCAGCCGGTTTAAAGCGACTTTATAGCAGTAGGCCTTAGTGGTCCGGGGGCGCGAAAATCGTTTTTACGGCTCTATACGTCAAAAGGTTACTCCGTGTAGTCATCCACGATCGCTTGGATTTCGAAGGTTTGGAGTGGCGCAGCCAAGGTTAGCGAACAGATGCTCAAGTGGAAGGTAAGCGAGTCGTGGTCCTGGTGTTCGCGGGAGAGGCATTCCAGTTGAGTCTCGGCATTGTTATCGTGGTTATACTTTCCCACCAACACCTGCTCGCCAGAGCCATTGAACGAATAGTAGATCAAGTTGCCTTCGCGAATGAACATTAGTCCTCTTCGTCCCCTTCCCGCTTCACGGTGCGATCGATCGAAATCACGACCGTGGCTCCAGCGGCATCCTCAACCCTCAACCAATTGCGGCCAATGGTTCGCACGATGCCGCGTTGCGGGGTGGTGTTGCCATGTCCGTTTTCGTACTGCACGATGTCGTACTCGTTGAAGTCGGCGGCTGTGGGTATAGCGGTGGATTTCATATTTGTCCTTTAGCGGAACCGAATGACGTCTGCAATGTGCAGCGCACGTTCGGTGTCGGTCATGTGCGGGTGGCGGAAGGCGTAGGTCATCTCGGCTACGAAGAAGAATGCTGCTAGAGTCCAAAGTAGGTAAATGGCAGCCTTCCACAGCTTGATCTCGGTTTGGATGTCTATCCTTGGCTTTTTCATGGTCATCCTGAAGAATCTACTCGGTTCGACACGCCGCACTTCGAGCAGGTATTCGTGTGGTCGAACATAGCATGGGTGACCGTCGTCCAGATGTGCTCGCAGCCAATGTAGAAGTAGCGCGTATGCTCGTTCTGGTTGCGTGGACGCATGCGGCCTACCGCCCACTGGTCGAACCAGACGATGTCGAGCGCACGGAAGGACAAGCCTTGGTCCCCCTCAAAGTTCATCAGTTGGCGGTGCTCTTCGAAGCGGGACTGCGGATAGATTCGGCCGTAGTACTCGTGCTCCGAGATCTCGACCATTGGTTGCGGTGGTCGGTTGTGGTTGCCAAACTCTTGCAGCCAAGGCCGATCGACGAATTCGATTTCGGGCGTCTGGCACCAGACCAAGCGGTAGCTCATTTAATCTCCTGCAGCCCGGACAGCTTCCCCTCTGGAGAAATGGTTAGCTTCCTATACTCGCCATACTTCAGCCCCATCCAACCGCCACCAGCGCGCGACTCCAGGCGAACGTAGCGCTCGTTCAGCTTCAGCCGCTTGTTAGCCTTATATAAGTGGTTGTTCTGGCCGACGGTCCAACCTTTGGACTTGGCCCAGTCTACCAGTGCTTGCTTGGTCATTCACGCCCCCATACGGCTTCGTCGATTTCTTCCTTATCCTCGACCGGTTGCGGCGTGTTGGTGCTCTCTTCCTCCGCAAAGTAGGTCACGAAGATGTATGGCTCCCCGTCCATTTCGACCAACACTACAACATCACCTTCGTCGTTGGAAAGTACTTGGGCGGTGGAACCGTCGGTGGTGGGCGTGAAGCCCAAAGTGGAGAGATGAAATGCTGCTTCGGAGACTTTCATTGGATTCCTTAAGATAGAGGTAGCAAGGCTGGTTGAGCTACTGACGATCATCGCACTACGCTGCAGCGCGTAGGCTCCCGAGGTTCGCTCTCAGTCGGGTTATCAGCAAGTCGAACACTGCATGTATACGACAGCGGCAGCAAACTTGCTCTCGCCGGACCATGCCGACTCTCCACGGAACCAGCCTTGCCCCATGCAAGCAAACCAGGAGGCAGGACTCAACTACCTAGCGGGATAGCTGGGGTACAATCGCGAAGTCTTACGACCGTGCCATACGTCCCGAATTGTTCCTGGTTGCTCTGGGAACTCCGATCGGGCTCGAACCGATACTGTAGCCGAATTACTCGGGTGCCTCTGCCAGTTGGGCTACGAAGTTCTTAGGAGCCACAGCAGGCTCCACCGTATATTATGCCCCAAGCGAACAGCTTTGGGGGCCGTTTTCTCTTGTATACGAAAATAACTGGGTAGTTATTTTGATAGGACCCTGCCAGAACCGCTCAGGATCCGCTAATTAAGGCATACTTGCTGCGGTAGCGAGAACCGCACCGAGCCCCTAACCAGCCCAGGAAACTGTTGGCATGGAATACAGCAACGACACTATCACATACTGGGAATGTCCAGTATGCTTGCGGCAAATAGACTCTTGGGAATTCGATGTTCACCTCTTCCGTCACTTAGCGGAGGACACCCCAACTACTAACGGCAACGGACATTGTGGGCACGACCACGGAACCTTAGTAGCTGCAGCTATAGATTTGCTAGGGGCGGGCGCTACGAATGGCTTCGGCGTGGTGGAAGTTGGTGATCCCGGACTGGAAGAGTTCCTGACGAAGCAAGAGGCGGAACTGATGGAGTTCGACGTCTGGTTGAGTTGCGAACAGTTACGACGCTACCGCATCTACTGGGAGCGACACTACAGGAAATACCGAGCCGAGGAAGATGGAGGGGATGATTAGTGGCCATAATAGACCCTGGATGGAACCGAGCCAACTTCAGCTCCGACCCATTCCGTCTCATGTTCGACAATTACTTCCTTCGAACCGGGACGCGCCACCCAGCAGACCCCAAGTACAAGGAATGGCAGGAAGCACAAAGCGTACCACCTGGCAACCCTTCGGCTGGACGTGGAGCATCTCCTCCAGAAGATGGGCCAAAATCCAAAGTTCCATACGTATCGCTAGAGGTTCGCAGGGCTGCAGATTTTCTGGCAGCGAACTCGACGGTGCGCTCTGACTACATAACCACATCGCCAGAGCGAATGAAAGCGGCTTTCCGCGAAGCGACTCAGAAGTTACGCCCCGACCTTGGCCGCAACCACGAAGCTTCGGTTCAGTTGAACGCAGCCTACGCCACGCTGAAGCGATTCCATGGTGTTCGGTGAAGGGTCCAATAAGTACGGCAGCCGTTTCTGACAGCAAACGACTAAACCTTAATGGAATCCGTAACTCGCCGTACTACTATGACGGTTTCGGGAGTGTGGGTGCGTGGAGCACTCTACGTAGGTGCGGCGATGCTGAACGATATTTATGCGTTCCTAACCAGCGATGCAGTTCCTCGATGGTCGGTTATAGTGTGCAAACTTGCCCTGACTTGTGTCATCACAGTCCGCACTTTTATCGATCAGTCGCCAACTCAGCAAACTGTTGCAGGACAGGTACGGGCGGGGGAATCCAACGCGGTTGTAGTCTCGGGTATCGAAGGGAATAAGTGAGATTATGAAGGGCAACCAACTCGAAGGTGACGGAACTTGGTCGTGGTTAAAAGTCGAGGTTGATGGCGCTGACCTGGTGCTGCGTAGTGCTACTTCCACTTGGTTCGGTGGCGCTCACGATCCTGAGGACTCCGGTGCTACGGCTAGCGGCGTCTCCACGAAGTTGCACCCTGACATATTGGGATGCGCACTCCCCATGGCCGGATTCGGTCATGCTACGCAAGGTTCCCCGATTCCCCGCTTGCCGTGGCACACCCTCGTGAAGGTCTTCTGCTACGAGACGCACAAGGAAGTGGAGGTCGAACTCATCGATCTCGGCCCTTCCAAGTACACCCACCATGGGCTGGACTTGACTGTAGCCGCCTTCGCGGAGTTGGGCATTTCGCTGGACCAGGGAACTTGTCGCTGCGATGCCCGCATTGTGGATGGGGCGCGGCACATTAAAGGCTTCCACGCGGCGCTAAGCGGCGTAGTGGAAGGGGCCGAACTAGCCAACGGCGAACCGCAGCCGGACTATAATCCACAGCGAGTCTTGCCGCTGGAGGAGTCCGAGGAAGAGCCCACTAACGAAGCGGACCCGAACCACGGGATTCCCGCCTCCGTGCTACGCGGAGCGTCTCGACCCAACTTAGTTGAGAGTGGCACTCCAGCCACCGCGAACGACCAAGCGGACACAGACGGAGTGGCGGAACCAGCTACTTCCACCACCACCGACTAACCCATGCTCGATACCCTCACCCAGAAAATACGCGAGTTCTTCGCACCGCAGCCCGTTGCGGCCAACCATGGCATGTCGCGCCCTCCGGGAATGCAAGTTCACGAGTGGGAAGCGTACCTGGCAGCTTGCGCGGAAGCAGGCGTATCGCCAGATAGAATCATCCAGGTAGTAGGGGATGCACCCGCTTCCCAAGGCTTCCACCTACCGGACGGCAGATTCACTAACTCCAACGGCCAACTTGAAGACTATACTGCGGCGCTGGACCTTTCCGTCAAGCACCCTAACGGACACTTGACGGTCGAACAGATTAAGCGACTCCTTGACTGTCTAGCGAAGCGTGGGTTCATTGGTTGGTATCGGCCCTGGGGCGATAACGAGCACATTCACGTCGTCTACTGCGGATTGCCGATGAAGGAAAAGCTGCGCAACCAAGTACATGACTGGTTCAAGCACTTGGACGGTTTAGTGGACCACTCCTATGATGGATTCGTGTTGCCGACCGCAGCCGAGATGAACTTCTGTCGGGCATTGTTCTTGGCCCACAACCCGGCGAACGGGTAGAGGTATATTATGGTTGCTGCTATCGTCGAGATCATCTTCATCGGTCTGATTGTATGGGCGGTGAACGCCTTCCTACCCATCCCAGCCACCTTCAAGAACATCGTTATGTTCCTCGGAGTGTTGGCCGTCATCATGGTACTGTGGGGCTTATTCGGCGGACACCCAATCGTATCGGTTCGATAGGAATGGTCAGCGGAGGACCTGTCCCAGAAGATGGGCCCTAAATCATATAGACTACTGTAGGGGAGGTGATTTGAATGAACTATATGTCAATCGTAATCCAGGGTGTCCTCGCTTGGATTGCCGCTCACAAGGACATGAGCGATCGGTTGCTGCAGATCAAGCCAGTGCTAGTCAAGCTGCACGACATCATCGAGGTGGTCTACCCGGATATCGCTCAACGCTCTGGCGATCAGCATCTGCTAGCTGCACGACGCGAGTTGGATAGTGGGTCGATCGGAGTTGATGGCAGCGATAGTACATCGGAAGTCGGAGCTACTGCACCGGATTCTGACGTTACTGCCGTCTCCGGCAAGGATTCCACCGGAACTGGTGCACAGGACACTCCTGCCAACGCAGGTGCAGCCCCGCAGAATGCGGGCGATGTTCAGCGCGTACCGGATGTACCGGGCGCGGAGTAATCTAGTACTAGTAACTCTGTACCTGAGGTTACTGGACAACAGTAGTCGTATAGACCGCTCCCAGCTGACTTGATTAGTCGGGCTAACCGGTCCCTCGGCCGAGTTAGCTGAGAGCATAAGTTGTTAAAGGCGTAGCTTGCGAGCATCTCCCGAAGTGTACGGAGTCGAGGTAGGGATGTCTTGACTCCGTACACTTTTATCTAAATTGATGAGTGCGATGAACCGAGACCCTCATGAACGATCTTGCGGCTGCGCAGATGGACCTCCATATCGCTGCAACATGGCCAGTGGAAGTAATACCTATATTAAGTGGCGCAACCGTCCCGAAGGACGACTACACCTACATAGACCGAACCGTTGTCCCTTGGTGGCGTAGCTTTATCATGAACCGACCCAGACCTACACGTGTGTTAGTAGTAGAGGATCAGGAAGACCAACGCCGCTTGGTTCAGCTGTGGTTGGATGGTCCGGGGGAACCTAGGGCTGCTTGCGGCAACGACGGCTGGGAGATTTCCGAGGCTACCACCCTAGAAGAGGCTTGCGAGGCTATTAGCAGTCACACATACGATTGCATTCTGCTGGATCTAGGACTGGGGATATATACTGCCGAGAAGGTATTCGATACCGTTAAAGAGTGTGCGGGCAAACAGCCAATCGTAGTCATGAGTAACAATACGGACGACTCCATCTACGAGTACGTGATGGCCCATGGAGCGGCGGAGTTCATCCCAAAAATGAGCGTGCACGAAGATGGACTTAAGCACTCTATCTGCAACGCCATGCGCTGGTCCGAGTTAGAACAAGTCGAAGCTGAACTAAGTGCCAAGGTTGAAGAGCACTTGGAAACTTCAGCAAACTACAGGGTTGTATAGGCCGGTGTGATAGACTGGTGACATCTTGAGCAGGATGAAATGTGAGGATGGTAACTTGGTGGCAGTGGGTGGTATTCGTCGCCGGATCAGGCGGGATTGTCTGGTCTACGTACGATCGGATAGCCCAGCGACAGAAATTTAATCTGGAGCAGAAAGCTGCTGCATTAGCCAAGGATGAGAAGTTAGCAGACCGTTCTTATCAGGAGCACCATGATTTAGTAGAGTCGTTGCAGGCGGAGCGTACTAGTAAGAACGAAGAGATTGCCCGTAAAGATGCCGCTATTGAGAGTCGCAATGCGGAGATTGTTCAGTGGAAGGAACTGAGTGGGAAGTCCAAGGAAATCATCGCTCACAAGAACTTAGAAATCTTCCTCTACCGCAGGGAACGGCGCGAGTTATTAGAAGCTGCCCAAGAGTTGGAGCAAGACTTGAAGGCACTAGAGGTAGCAGCCAGGGAAGCCAAGTGGAACGACAACGAAATTCGAGACTGTACCCAGCTGGTTGCAATGATGGTTGCTAAGCTGACTCACGATATAGAGATACCATTCGAGAATCTATAGAATGGTATCTGTCGGGCGGAGGATTTCTCCCAGAAAAATGGGCAATTCAAAATTAGCCGTTCAAGCATGGTTGGTCTCCTTCATTGTGTCAGGGTTGATACTGGAAGGAGACCTTTTCGCACAGTGCGGTCTTGGCGACTGACCTCGGCACCGCTGGATTGAGAATCGAGACATACTACGCTTATGAAAAAACTACTCTTGCTCCTCCTGCTTCTCTGCTGCATCGCACCGGCCTGTCATGCCGCACCGCCACCACCTGTGCCTCGCGCCAACTACTCGCTGCGCGTGGTCTACGCGTCGGGTTTGGGCTGTGCTCAGGACGGCACCACCGACGACACCACGAAGTTACAAGCCGCGCTCAACCGCGCCAGCACCGGCACACCGCTGCGTCTGGTCATGGACGGCGCGGGACTGGCGCTGGTAAGCGGCCTCAACGTCTACGGCAACACCACCATTGAGGCGATCAATGGCGGCGGCTTCAAGCTCAAGGCAGCGTCCAACCGCTCCATCCTCCGCAACGCCAACCGCACCACGAGCACCGTCACCAACAAGCACATAACCCTGCGCGGCCTCTACCTGGACGGCAACGGCACGGCGCAGACGAGCGGCGTCACCGAAGCGGACGCCACGACGATGACCTGCCTCGACTTTTCGGGTGTGCAGGACTTCATGGTGCGCGACTGCACGCTCTACAACTCGAAGGCGTATGGCGCGCTCATCAACAACGCCACCTATGTCCACATCGACAACTGCACTGTCGCTGCGGTTGGCACCGGGACCGCTAACCAGGACGGCATCCACTTTTGCGGTAACTGCCAATACATCACCGTCGCCAACTGCAAGATATGGGACTACGACGATGGCCTGGCCTTCAACGCCGACGACGGCAACACCGGGCCATACGTGGCGAATGGGCCGATCACGGATGTCAACGTCTCGAACATCCAGTTCACCAACGCGCTGCTCGGCATTCGTATGTTGTCCGACAGCAACGCCATAGACCGGGTGGTAGTCAACGGCGTCACCGGTTCGATTAAGAACTACCTCGCGGTGCTGGACTACTTTACGTTTGCCACACACGGCGCCTTTGGCTCAGTAACGATTGGCAATGTGGATGTAACGATTCAGGCCAGCGTGAGCAGCGGTGCAGGTGGTTCCAGTGCGGCGCTGATGAACTTTAACGGTGCGTTCGATAACCTGCGCCTCTCCAACATCCGCGTGCGGAACCCGATTGATACGCGCCCACTGCTGTGGTTCCACTCCAATACCGACATCAAGCAGTTTGAACTTGACGGCTTCTCCATCTACGACACCAACTCAGCGGCCACCGGAGCGGTACCTATTTTTCTGGAAGGTCGCCTGCGCCGCTGCGTCGGGCGCGGCTGGAACTGGTATCGAGATGCGGCGCTGACCGCAGCGACGCGCATGGTGCAGTTCAGCGGCAGCAGTTCCAAAATTGACGCCCTGGTGCTGGATCAGGTGTTTGCCAATAACGTCAGCACGCTCATTGACCAGGCGGCGGGCATTCTGACGTTCGTGCAGGCCACCAATATCCGCCACGACAACGGCAGCGGGCAGACCTTCAAATGCGGCAGCGGTGCGGTTACGGACGTGGTGCTGAGCAATTACTACGGACCTGCTGCAGTTGCCACCGCCGGCACCGGCACGGCGCCATCACAGCGCGGCGACGGCTTTAGCAGCACGCCGCCAATTCCAGGCGTAAATATCTACGATGCCTTTACCGACACCGACAACACGCTGGTGACGGCGCATACCATCGCGCCCATTAACACCGTCAGCGCATCCTACACCCTACCGTCCGGCAGTGCGAAAATCGTCAGCAACAAGGCGACGAATAACTCTGCGGTCGCCACCGTGGTTCACGCTGTAGCCGACTCGGCGCTGAGTAGCTGTACCGTCACGGCCAACGTTGCCACGGGCAATGCAACCGTGGCGGACATGGCTGGCGTTTTGTTCCGCTATACCGATGAGAATAACTACTGGCTCGTGCGCTTCGTTTACAATAGCGCAAGCGCCACCGGCACCTTCCAGTTGTGCAAGATGCAGGCGGGCACCTTTACCGTGGTTTCTGTCGTGTCCAATACGGGCGCGGAAACGCCGGGCACCGTTCATGCGATCTCGGTTATCTGCAACGGCACCGTTATCAGTGCTACCAACAACGGCGGCAACACGGTGAGTACCACGTCCTCGTTCAACCAGACCGCGACGAAGGTGGGCCTGTTCTTCTATCAGGACAGCGGCACGCCTACGCTCAAGCCAACCGTAGACGATTTCCGAGTGTCGGCGTAACCGGGATTCACCATGAGCTTCACTTATCGCGCATCGGTCCCGCTCGGCACCACCGGCCTGGCTCCCACCGTTCAGGTCGGCACAGCGGGCGCCTATGCCACGGCTGTCAACTTGGCTGAGTCGGTGGCCGGGAGTGGCACCTACGAGGCTGACGTGACGCTGGCGAGCTACGACACCAGCTACACGCTGCTGTATGCGGACGGCCAGGGCAACTCCACTATCGAGACGGTACGGGTGCCGCAGCCGCAGACGGGTGACGTTTACGCGCGTGTGGGAGCCAACGGTGCGGGGCTTACAGCGTTGGGAGACACTCGCCTCGCCTACCTTGACAGCAGCGTGGCGGGCGTGCTGGCGGCTGTGCTCAACGTCCAGAACGGCTCATTCGTCAGCGCCAATGTGCCGCCCGTCTTGGAGCGCCCCGACGCCGGTTCCGAGACATTCCAGATCGTCGTCCTCTTCGCCGACGAAACCGGAGCGCCCAAGAATCTCGACAGCGGCAACCCGACCGTGACCCTCGTCAACAACGCGGCTACGGACCTGTCGTCGCGCCTCGGATCCTGGAGCAACCCGGCGACGGGCAAATACACCGCGAACTATACGAACACCTCGACCGATGCCCTGGACGACTTGCACTGGGAGTTCGATGGCACGGTGAATAGCAAGTTGCGCCGCTTTGTGGGCACGACACAGTTGGTGGACACCACGGCGGTAGACTTCACCAGTGCCGACCGCACGAAGCTCAACGCGATTCAGGCCGACTACGCCCGGCGCGCCGGCGACTATGCCACTGTGGGCGCAGCCATGACCCTCACCTCTGACTACGACGCCGCTAAGACGGCAGGCGATGCTACTGCCGCGAATCAGGCCACCATCCTCGCCCGCCTCGGCGCCTTCACCGGCACCGGCGTCAACACCGTGCTCGGCTTCCTGCGCGCGATGTTCCGGTCGGACCTGACGGCACCAACGGACCTGGCAAGTGGCGGCACGGCGACCAGTGCGGCAGATTCGTTACAGGCGATTGCGGCGGCGAGTGGGGGTGGGACTGATCCGCTAACTAACGCACCCTCTGATTATGCCGAGGGGCAGATAGGTCACCTGATCGGGGACATAAAAGCGAAGACGGATCTTATCACAGTTGATAATGTACAAATAGTTCAGAGTGCGCAGAGCAATATAGCAGGTAACCGAACTCTACTCCGTATCTCCGAGCGATATATCCTGAACTTCTTCGGTTTGGGACCTATAGGTAGCAGCGAGCAGATGTGGTTCACCATCAAGACTCAGCTTACCGACTCAGACAATGCTGCCTTGGTCTACATCAAGCGAACAGGCGGATTGATCCGCATCAACGGGCAAGCAGCCTCTACTTCGGGGCACGGATCCATAACCGTAACGAACGCCACAACGGGTGATGGCACGATTACCTTGTCGGAACTGGAGACAATAAATCTGGCACCAAGTAATCTGATGCCAGTCTACGAGATCAAAGTACTTGACCCAACCTATGGTCCTCAAGCACGGATCCAAGGTGAATGTAGTATTGTTTACGACGTTAATCGACAGACTAGTTAGCTATTCGCTGTATACCGATAGCGGAGCACTCTCTCCAGAGGATGGCCCAAAATATGCCAATTAACAAAGCCTATGGTTGTCGCCCCGACTTAGCAGACCAGCGGGACCACGTATGTACTGTCGAAGCCCCAGCCTCGAAGTTGCCGCTGATGATGGATCTTCAACCTGGAATGCCACCTATAAGGGATCAAAACGCTCTTGGTTGCTGTTTTTCCGGAGAGACTGAAGTAAGTCTGCTAGATGGTACAGTAGACACACTTAGGAACCTATCCGAGAGGATTAGTGAAGATCCTCTGTGGGTGTACTCGTGCAACCCAGATACTGGTGGATTTATACCTGCTGTGGCTACTGCTCATAAGACTAGAACGAGCGTTCATTTGCTCAGAGTTACGCTGGATAACGGACTATACATAGACTGCACGGAAGATCATAATTTCTTGACTCGTGATGGGTTATATGTAGAAGCTCAAGACTTGAAGCCTGATGATAGTCTTATGCCTCTATACAAGGCTCTCGCTATTGAAGGGGACGAGTTGCCTGGGTATGAGATGATCTTCCAGAATGATAAACTGGAATGGACGTATACCCATCGCCTTACATGTCCATGGGGGAAAGGTTCTGTAAGACACCACAAGAACTTTAATCGCACAGATAACCGTCCAGACAATCTTCAGATGATGACTTGGGAGGACCACAATCGTTTACACGTAGATAATGTGAAAGAGATGTGGGCATGTGCCAGTGAAGAGAAGCGGGCGGCTATGTTGAAGGCTCTAAAGGAATACAATGGTAGTGAAGCTCAAAGGAAACACTCCCGAGACTTGATGAATGCTCTTCACGAGAAAGGTCCAGAATGGAGATCTAGCAGATCGTCCAAAGGTGGGAAAAATGCTTGGCAGAGGGTCTCTGCTGATCCCCAAAGGAAACAGAAGGCTTTAGATTGCTTAGGTTTAGGCCATACTCCTGAATCGAGAGAAAAGGCTAAAGCTACGCAGCAGATTACTATGGCCGCTCCAGAGTTCAAGAAGAAGCAATCTGATAGACTGAAAGCTGCATACCGTGCAAGTGAAAAAATGCAGCGGGCTGCCCACCAAAATGGTAAGAACATAGGAGGTGTGGCTAGCCTTCGTTTTCAAATTTTGAAATTCGCACGGAAGGTGCTCGAAGAGGAAGGTAGTCTCAATGAAGTAACTTGGGAAATTTGCCGGTGTAGGCTTCAGAATACATACAAAGCCCGAGTGAGATTTGGTAGGAACACCGTTAGAAAAGGTTATAAACCTCCTAGATGGGAAACGGTGATTCGCGAATTTGGCACTGAAGATGCAGTTATCGAGGCTGCCGAAGTCGTGAACCATAAGGTGGTCTCTGTAGAACCTCTGGATGGCCTTCATGATACATACTGTCTGTCAGTGCCAGATACAGAGAACTTTGCGTTAGCTGCTGGTGTTTATGTGCATAACTGTACTGGGTTCGGCACTGCAGCGGTGTTCGAATTCGAGCAAATGCGACAGAAATTGCCGGTCTTCGCGCCTAGCCCACTCTTCATCTATTATAACGAACGTCAACTCGAAGGAACCGTTCCCATAGATGCCGGTGCTGAAATCCGCGACGGTATAAAGGCCATTGCACGCTGGGGCGCGGCTCCTGAGGCAAGTTGGCCCTACGACATAAGTCGCTTCGCCACGGCCCCTCCAGCGGAAGCCTATGCGGATGCTGCGCCCCATACCGCCGTACTCTACGAGCGAGTGCCGCAGACGCTACGCAGCATGATGGGCGTGCTGGCGAGCGGACTGCCAATAGTTTTTGGTATGACTGTATACGAATCTTTTGAGTCCGACGAGGTTGCGCGGACTGGAATGGTGCCGCTGCCTCAACCGCAAGAGAAGGTAGTAGGCGGACATTGCTTTACAGGAGATACCAAAGTATCGCTGCTAGATGGAAGGGAACTGACTTTCATAGAGCTAGTTAACGAGTTTGGATTCTCTGGGCAGCCTTTCTGGGTATACAGTTGTAAAGAAGATGGCACTATCGTACCGGGGTTGGCCCACTCGCCTAGAAGAACTGGAGAGAGTCAGAAGTTACTGATGGTAACGCTGGATAATGGCGAAGAGATCCGCTGTACTCCCGACCACTTGTTTATGTCGAGAGAGGGCATATATGTAAAAGCTTGCGAGCTCTCCGCTGGGTATAGTCTTATGCCTCTCTATCGTAGGCCTAGCGAAGATGAGCGTATGCCAGACTACGAGCAGCTGTACGACGTGAAGTCTAAGCAATGGAAATACACCCACAGAGTTGTAATGAGCGACTGGCACGACGGTTGGTACGATGGAGTTGTACATCATATCGACTTCAACAAGTTCAATAACTCTCCAGACAACCTAGAAGTTATGTCTTGGGAAGATCATACGAAGCTGCATGCCGATATGCTTGTTGAGTATAATCGGAGCGAAAAGGGTCGGGAAACCAGCCGGCAGAACATGAAGAAGCTGTGGGATGATCCAGAGTGGAGAGCTAAGATGCTAGCCACTACTCAGAAGAACTTCGCTCGTGGAGCCGAAAAACTAAAGAGAGAAGGACGGCATGGTTGGGCTGGGATGGACAAGGACAAGCTACGTAAGATGTGCTCGGAGGCTGGGAAGAAGGGGAAGGGTAGAAAGGTTCCTCAAGAGGTAATAGATAGGATACAGGCAACCAAGAAGAAGATAAGAGAGGAGGATCCAGAAAAAAGAGCAATAGCTGCTACTACGGCGGCAAACAACCTGAAATCGTATAACGAAAAGTTAAAGAGCGGAGAAATCTCCATCTCTGAAAATCAAAGGAACGCCCGTAGACTAAACGGAGCTAGATGTACCTACAGGAAGTATTACGAGGATATGTTCGACACGTTCGAAGAGTATCTCGAGTGTAGAAATAAGAACTCACAGGACCCTATTCTCTACAACAATCACAAGGTAGTATCCGTAGAAGAGTGTGGGGAAGAGGACGTATACGACTTAACCGTAGAGACCTACCACAACTTCGCACTCTCTGCCGGAGTATTCGTCCATAATTGTATGGTTATGTGCGGCTATCGTACGGACTGGCGAACCTTCAAGGTTCGAAACTCGTGGGGCGCGGACTGGGGTCGACAGGGCTACTGCCACATTCCCTTCGAGTATTTACTCAACAGCGATCTGGCATCCGACTTCTGGGTCGTAAGAATTGTGAAGTGATTTTTAATGGCTCTCCCCTTTAAACCCGAGATTAAAGCGAGCATCATCCAGCGGATGAAGGACGGCGAAGATGTATCCAGTCTGGCTAGAGAGTTCCGCATCCTACCGAGTACGATCCGCAACTGGCTTAAGGCTGAACAGCTGGACCTTAACGGTATGCGAGGTAGGGAGAATGGTCAAGTCTTGGACGAGGCCATTTTCGATTATGTCGTAACCGCACTCGAATGCTTGACGATTCAAGCCCAAGTGTTTTCAGATGAAAGTTATCTCAAAACCCAATCAGCAGAGTCCAACGCTGTCCTCCATGGTGTCGTGGCGGACAAGGCGATTCGTATTCTCGAAGCAACCTCAGCCGTCGCACCAGAGTCCAACGGGCTCTCCCTTGAGGACTTCGGCAACGAGAACTTCCCCAACCACTACGAACCAGCAACAGCAGCTAGCCCGCCTGAAGCCTGAGCTCCCACTTAGGACCTTCATCAAGCTGGCCTGGCACGTAGTGGAACCAGGGAACAAGTTCGTGTCTAATTGGCACTTGGACTGCATTAGCGAACATCTAGAAGCGTGCACCTTCGGGCAAATTCGCTCGCTGATCATCAACATGCCGCCGAGGTGCATGAAATCTCTTAGTGTTGCGGTTTTCTGGCCAGCGTGGGTATGGACCTTCCGTCCGGGGAGCCGATGGCTCTTCGCTAGCTATTCCGAAGCCTTCTCCACGCGGGATAGCATGAAGTGTCGGCGCGTGATTAAGAGTGACTGGTACCAGCGACGATTCGGCCACATCTATACGATTTCGCGCGACCAGGATGCGAAGATGCGGTTCGAGAACTCCGCTGCCGGGTTCCGGCTAGCTTCCTCCGTCGCCGGTATGGGTACTGGCGAAGGCGGAGACTTCATCTGCCCAGACGACCCTCACAAAGTGAAGGAAGCGGAGTCGGACGTGATTCGTCAAGGTGTAGTAGATTGGTGGTTCGAGACGATGCCCACCCGTTTCATTGATCCGAAGACTGTAGTGAAAGTTGTCACTATGCAGCGGATCAAGGAAAACGACCTGAGCGGAGAGATCCTCTCCAGAGAATTGGGCTACGAACATCTCTGCCTTCCAATGCGCTACGAAGAAGGCCGGACCTTCTACGAAGTCCCAATCAAGCTGGACAGTGGCAAGAAGGCTACTGCGGACGGCCAAGAGCTACCGAAGGATGCTATCATCGGGACCAGCCTACAGCGGCTTCGTCCAGAGCTCCGTGATCCTCGCAAGGAAGATGGGGAACTGTTGTGGCCCGCTCGTCTGGACGAGCTCTCAGTACTCCAGATGGAGGGGTCGCTCCTTGAATATGGTACAGCTGGACAGCTGCAACAGCGCCCCGCTCCGCGTGGTGGAGGTATGCTGCAACGAGACTGGTTCAAGCTGGTGAAGGCAGTACCTCGCGATAGTAAGTTCGTTCGCTACTGGGATAAGGCGGGAACCGAAGGCGGCACTGGGGCGCGGACTGCAGGCGTGCTAATGGCGAAGTATCCGGACGGGCGCTACTGCGTGGTAGACGTAGTGAAGGGGCGGTGGGGTGCTACGGGCCGCGAACAAGTCATCGTGCAGACTGCCGAACTGGATGCTAGAATGTACGGTCGCGTGGAGACCTGGATCGAGCAGGAACCAGGCAGCGGTGGGAAGGAATCTGCCGAGCTAACCATTCGCGCCTTGGCAGGGTATATCATCTACGCGGAGATAGTACGCGGAGATAAGGTCACACGTGCGGAACCCTTCTGTTCCCAGGCTAGAGCGAAGAACGTTGATATCATGGACGGTCTGTGGAACATAGAATACTTCGGCGAGATGGAGTCCTTTCCTAATGGACGATTGAAGGACCAGATCGACGGCACCAGCGGAGCATTCAACAAACTTGCCCCGCCCAAACTGGAGTGGATTACTCATTAACTACATGACTGCTGAACTACTACCAGGTTGGGTTGACTTCGCCGGATACGTTCTATGTCTGGATCGTATCGAATACCCACAGCTTCATCGCGCCATTCAACATCAGTCATTGGTCGAAGTTAAATCCGTCTTAGCGGAGCTAGACGCGGCGACACGGAGCATCCCTCCCAGAGAAGGGGCCTGGAAATTCATCGATGCACTGAAGGCCTCCGATGATGGTCCGGGACGATGGGTGACAATTGACGGTACCCACGTGTTCATTAAAGATGGGGAGTCGGTAGGCAAAGCTATCCAAGAACTTCATGATCGCAACGAAGGTCAGAAGGATGAATCCCACTCTAGGGAAGCAGTTGAGCATATAGATAGAGTATCAACAACGATTAATAGTCTTCATGAGAACGCAGATAAGTTACGGAACGAGCCAACGCACGCAGAGCGGCTAGATGCTTATTCGCAGCAAGCTTACAGGAAGGACTACGAAGGAGCTAAGCAGCATATCCAGTCGCTACACCAACAAAAGTTAGAAAAGAACCAGCCTACAAAATCAGATGTGGAGTCAATTAAGAATCTGTTGAATGGGCACCTAGGAGCCTCCTCGCTTAGTTCAGAAACAGAAAGCGCCCTATCTTCTGGGAGCGATCACCCTGTAGCTAACGTAGTGCGTCGACTGTCCGAGGAGGTTATAGGTCACCTACCGGAACTCCACCTACACACCAATGAAGAAGGTGCTTCACCAGAAGTTGGCGGCACCATAGACCTAAAGCAGAGGTTATTCACCAGTAGGCCACAGGAGAAGAATGGCGGAACGCACTACATAGTCCATGACGCGCAAACTGGCACCAATGTGTCTGCACTATCCGATAGTCCCGAACTAGGACAAGTACTTCATCACAATCCTAGTGGGTATAGAGTAACTTCAGTCGAGCATACAGAATCAGGCAGGACAGTCCATCTGAATGCTAGACCAAACTCCGTACTAGGAAAAGACTACGAGAGTGTGATAGATGGTCTATCCGAACACGACAAGAAAGTCCTGAAGCATTACACTCTCGGAGTGTCGTCCTACAAAAGTGGTGTGATGAACCATCAACTATTGAACGATCATCTACGTCACGGCAAGTCTCTTCCCACGTTGGCAGCCCAACAGAAATATCAAGATAGCTGGAAGCATGTAGGGTTCAAGAAGGATTATCAGATTAGTGCTCAAGAGGTAGCCCAGAAGCTCCCGGAAATACTACATCGTGGAGTGGCCCAACACTCTTTCAAGACGTTCAAAGGCACTGATACTAGCAGCCTACCGAAGGACTTGAAAGTTGGAGACGTATTCACCGACCACGGATTTAACTCCTCTACAACTGATGAGGCTGTAGCAGGTGAGTTCGCTACTGACAGAGCCAATAAGTCCAAGTCGGATAGAGCTATTGTTGAGATCCACGTGCCTAAAGGGTCTAAAGGTTTGTACTTGGGTGACAGTTCGGTAGGTATGTATAATGAGAAGGAATTCCTACAACATAAGGCAACTTACAAGGTGACGCATATAGCCGATGAAACGGACTCCAAAGGAAAGAAAGTTAGGCGAGTGCACTTGGAAACTATATCATGAATACCTCCCAACAAATGCCCAAATCTAATACGGACGATCCTATCGAAGACGCCCCATCCCGCTTCGAATTCGACGCGACCAACGTCCACTTCGAACGGCTTGGCGGCAAGCCTCAGCCTAAGCAACGATCCACCGCTCCGCTCCAGAATACGGCGGCGCTCGACTAAATGGAACGAATCCCACCCTTCCCAGAAAACTACGTTGGCCCCACTCACATCCAATCGGGTGGGGTGGATTCGTTCGGCAATCCGGTCGGCCCTGGATATCCCTTCGAAGCCCACGTGGAAGCACCCGGACCCGTCGCCATAGACCCGGACACACTCATTGATGGCACCGGACAGCGAATTCAGCAGTCGCTCCCAGAAAATGCGGGGCTCTCGCCCGCAGCCATCGGTACGATCGCCGCACTGGTATTGCCACTACTGGCGATCGTTTACATTAGCATATTCGTAAAGCTATTCACTTGGATGCTACTGGCGTTTGCAGGACTGCGTGTGGTCTTGTAAACCCCTGTACATATATCTATACCAATACCCCCATGGGATTCCTCTCACGCGCACTCACCAAGCTAGGCCAAGAAGTCAAGGCTAACGTCAAAGTACCATTTTCCATCTACGGCTCTCTAGGCCAAGGCGACGCGGGGATGGGCTATACCTCTTCGCGGGATATTGGCTACCTCTTCACCACGAACCCAGGAGCGCAGTACGACTATCTGACGGCGGCTGGTAATCTGGCCGAGAACTCCGTGGTGGCTGCAGCTAGCGAAGCCATTGCCCGCGCATTGCCGGACGCACCCCCAATCCTGGAAGTCAAGAACAAGAAAGGCAAGTGGGAATCCGCTGGGGATCACGAAGTACTGGACTTCCTTGGTTGGCCTAACGGTGCTCCGGATAAGGACGTTCGCGGTTACTCCGCAGCGCACCTATGGGCGGCAACCATTCGCTCGGAGTATACGAACGGTAATGGATTCTGGAGACTCGTGGTGGCTCGCGATGGCACCCCATTAGAAGCGTGGTGGGAGCCGTTCATGTCGCCTCGGTACAACAAGACGGAGTTCATCCAAGACTACGTAATCTACGTGGATGGCAAACCATACTATCTCCCTGTTGAACAAGTCGTCCACTTCCGGCTGGCACTGAACCCGTACAACTCGCGTTGGGGCTACACCCCACTCTATACGGCTGTACGCCATGTAGACGGCGATAACCGGGCCGCGACGTTCCATACTGCCCTACTGCGGAATGGAGCTGTAGGAAGCTACTCGGTGTCCTTAAATGATTCGGCTGACTACGCCAAGGCAGGCATCACGCCCAAGCAGTTCGACGCTACCTTAGCTAAGTGGGAGAAGCGGCTACGTGGCGAGGGTGCGGGGCGGATGATCTCGTCTTCTCTGCCAGTGAAGATCGATAAGCTGGACTACTCCCCCAACGATCTGATGCTGGATAAGTTGGTGGCCTACTACGAGTCACGCATCTGTGCAGTGTTGGGCATCCCGGCGATGGTGATTGGCATCTCTTCTGGAGACAGTACCAAGACCTATTCCAACTACGAAGAGGCACTGAAGGACTTCTGGCAGCGGACGATCAAGCCGCTCAACGGGCTGCACGCCTCGGAGTTGGGAGCACAGTTGCTACCGCTGTTCGGTCTGTCCCCGTCCGAGTATCGTATTAACTGGGACTACAGCAACGTATCCGCGTTGCAGGAATCCGTGGATGCGGTGCACACGCGGGCGCGAGCGAACTGGCAAGCAGATGGTATTACGCTGAACGAATTCCGAGGTCATATTGGCGAAGAGACGAAGCCGGAATTTGAAGATGTCTGGTACACTAACCAAGGTCCGAAGGAAATAAGCAGCTTCGACCCGAACGATCCTTCTAATCAACCACCTGAAGCCACCCCAACCCCACTCCCAAGCGGAGCATCCTCTCCAGAAGATGGGCCAACAACGCAAACCGACGAAGAGCAGTTGGCTGCGTTAGATAAGGGCGCGACGAAGTCGGAAGACGAACCACGCGACGATCATGGCAGGTGGACGTCGGAAGAAGTTACCCCTCCAAAAGCTGATACCAACCAGCCAACTTCCCGCTCCGAACTCTCCAAGCTGAACCATAAGGTCTCCACGAGGGAGAAGCAACAGTACGCGGAGCAGCAGGAAGTAGACCTTGCGCAGCACTTGGGCGGCTATTCCCTGGAAGACAACGAACCGCCCGACATCATTGTGCCGAACAAGTCCGGCAAGGGTCACCAGCCAATAGAGCTCAAAACGATGCTGGACAACGACCGCGACCGCATTACAATTCACGCTGATTCGCTGGAAAGGAAGCAAAAGTACGCCGCCGACAATAAAACGACGTTCCATACGGTGGTACTCGACCATCGCGATCGATTCGCTGGCGGGGTGAATGCCCACCAGCACTCCGGCCACGAGATCTACTATCGGAGGGGGCTGGGTAGCTACAAACTCTCCGCAATGTACAAGGTGAAGGATCACGCTGAATTGAATCGACTGATACACATGTCGAATAGCAAACTTCCGTTAGGAGCGCGACCATGACTTACGAAGCATATCTCAACGGCGAGTATGCCGGTCCCGCTGCTACGGTGAAGGGTTGGGGGAACTTTGGTAGGTGGACAAGATGCCTTCCAGAAGACCAGTACCCCACACTTAGTGAACTAGAGAAAAGTGGTCGGACCTCGAACGGCCACCTTCTGGCAGGAGAGCTCCGCCAGGGCATGCAGCAATTCCCGCCCCGCGAAGCAGTGCGGAGTACTGCGGAGGGATTGCTGGCCTATGTGGGCGACGCGAGCGAAGGCGCGGTGTTGGAGATCTCGGACGGGACGGCGGATGATGTGGATGAAGATGAGGAGCCTGAGACTAAATCAACGGACGACGAACCAAGAGATGAATACGGACGATGGACCTCTGGTTCTAATTCATATGCTCACGAATGGAAAGGCGGTAAGCCTTGGGAAGATGATACATTTGAAGATAACGCTAAACAGCTTGGACTAGAAGTTCATGATGAATCGATAGGTAAAACCAGCCGCAGTTATGTGGTACTGAATAATCCTGTGACGGTCTATCACGTAACTAGAGGCGCCAACGTAGATGCTATACTTAAAAATGGATTGCAGCCAACAGACAATGGAGGCAGGCAGGTGAATGGCGTTTATTTAGGTGGTAAGGATATAGCTTCATATCTTGGAGACGAAGGCCACCTATTGAAGGTTCGCCTGCCAGTAGGAACTAAATTGTACCAAGATGTGCAGCCAAATGCTGTTTTAGTGCGCCACCCTATCCCAAGCAAAGACGTAGAGCTAGTGGATACAAATAAGCATACTGAGACTAAGTCCTTCAACGGCTACTCCTACGCCTCCACGCAGGTTAATCTCCCCGAACCACTCGCAAGCCAAATCACCGATTGGGCCGCAGCCAATATCCCTGTCGATTCGCTGCACGACGAATCCCAGGGGCAAGACGTGCCCCACATCACGGTAAAGTACGGAATATTAGATGACTCGCCAGCGAGTTCGGAAGCGGCACTCCGGTTTACGGGTCCAATCCAAGCTACGCTGCGGAACATGAAGGTATTCCGGTTTTCACCTTCGTACGACGTGCTGGTGATCGCCGTAGACAGCCCCGACCTGCACAATGCGAACAGTACCATAAAAGCAGTGGTGCCGACGGTGGATACATTCCCAACATACGATCCCCACGTGACGGTGGCTTACGTCAAGAAAGGTGAAGGGGAAGCGTTCGACGGGAATGGGGAGTTTTCTGGGCAGAACTTGCAGTTTGGTAGCGTAATCTTCAGTAGTAAGGACGGCGAAGAGTATGAGATCCCGCTGAACGGCTACGATTTCTATTCACCGTACAACAACTACGATGAAGAAGTGACCTATCCCGAACTAGAAGCGAAGTCCTGGGAAGACGAGCCCCGCGATGAGTCCGGTAAGTGGACCACTGGCGATGCAGATACCGACCGCAAGCTAGCGGCCCTCCGCTGGGAGGGGCGCAAGCTACGCGAGACACTGAAGACTCACGAAGCGAAGCTGAAGGATGCCCGCGAACGCGGCGACGAAGCCGCCATCAAGGAGCACGACGCCAATCATCGCCGCACCGCTATCGAGTTGCGTAAGCTACGCGAACAGCATCATCAGTTGGCGGGCAAGAAGGAGTATAAGAATCCGTACGAGAAACGCGGAGGAACTTCTCCAGAGAAGGGGCCAAAACCGGAACCAGAGCTGGTGAAGGATACGAGGCCAGAAGCACAGAAAGTGCGGGAGCAACTGCTCGCAGATAGCAAGTCTATAGACGAACAGTGGCAGAAGCATTATGATAGGTACAATGAAACCGACAGCAAGATTGTCGACATAAATAGCAAAATTCGTGATATTCATCTAGATAATGATGAACATAATCGATACGACGCGAATCAGCTAGAGGATGTCATGGAGCCTCTTCGCAAGGAACGGTCGAAACTATACGAAGACATGGCCGATGCCCAGCGGGCTATGACCCAACTGGATAAGGACCGAATTGTCAAGTTGAGGCAAAATTTGTACCAAGACACATCTAAGATAAGCCGTAAGTTTAGAGTTGTTTATAGTGATACAGGAGGCGAGAAAATCCCTCCTTCTACTCGACGAGCAGTGGAAGGTGGTATGGAAGAATTCCACAAGCTAGCCGCATCGGCAATATACAATTCTGCAGCTATAACGTTCAAGAGGGAAACCAAGACTAGATCCAACGCAAATGGGCACCAAATTAGTCTAGATAAGAACTCTGGCCAGGATATAGTAGTTCACGAGTTAGGCCACGTACTAGAAAACAATAACCCGGATATCCATAAGGCTGCTGTAGCTTTCCTGGCCAAACGGACCAAAGGCGAATCACTTAAGCCGCTGAGTTTTCTCACTGGGCAAAAGGGTTACGGGAGTATTGAAAAAGCACGCAAAGATAAGTTCATCAATCCCTACATGGGCAAGGACTATTCTCCAAGTCAGAAATGGGAACAAGGACGGTGGAAGGATGTGGACAATAACGCAGTATACTCAGACCCGTCCAAGAACCCAGCCACCGAAATCATCTCTATGGGCCTAGAATATATGCACTCCCAGCCGCATGTTCTGGCAGAGAAGGACCCGGAGTACTTTGACTTCATGTATAACGTATTAAGAGGCAATTACGATGCAGTTTGATTTGCCAAGCGCAAGCGAACGGCTTAGCGAAGAGGTTCATTATGTCAGTTAAAGTACGCTTAGCCTCCGGCGAAGTGGCGATCGTAGACGGCTACGAATGGGTGGCGGCGGACCCGCAATTGCGAACGCTACTCAACACCTTCAAGCAACCTTACGGCCCCTCCGCAAGCGATCCCGACCCAGACTATTCGCTGGCGGAAACCGTTATTGGGATGCTTGGTGGCGAGATCGTCTCGGCAGACCCACCGCTAGACCCGCCCCAATATGGCGACCCCAACCCCACACCAAGTACTGTTAGCGGAGCACCTCTCCCAGAAGATGGGGCCACAAAATCCACCAGCCCTGACAGAGACGTACCCGACTTCACGGATCCCAACGTCCAGAAAAGTACCGCATCCGAATCCTATGCGCAAGCGTCTGCACCATTTAAAGAGCTCCTCGCGGCGGACGTGGTGGACTAGCTATGGATTTCGAGCCAAAGAGTCTGCTGCGCTACTCGCGCAAGCTACTGAAGTACCTAGATGACAGCGGAAAAGTGCTCTCCGCCAAGGCCGTGCGGAAGATAGTAGATGGCGATATAGAGGCTACTGCAGGTAGACTCTACTCCATACTTCAAGACTTCCAATCCGGTCGATTAGATGAAGCCCAATTTAGGGCGGACTTCAAGAAGTCAGTAAGTAATCTGCATTTAGCTCACGTAGCCGCTGCTCAAGGCGGCTTCCGCAATATGAACCAAGCGGCGTGGGGTTTTGCTGGACAGCGAATCCGCCAACAATATACATATGTAGATGGACTAGTTAGCGACATACAGCAGGGTCTTCTGAGCGGCCCCAAGGGGCTGCTTAGAATGAAACTGTGGGCCTCCAGTGCGATGGATTCGTACGAAGCCATGCTGGCGAAAGTACATAACTCAGTGCATTTCCCCTTCGCGGAGAACCTACTGAACCAGCAGAACATTAGCGAAAAGAACTGCCCAATTTGCACTGGGCTGACCGCACTTGGAATCACGGATCGCGACGATATACCGCTCCCAGAAGACCGGCACTTCAGCTGCAACTGCGGCATTGCCTACCACCGTACGCTTGACGGAGATTGAATTATGACTGCTACCGCTACCATATACGAACCCACGGACTTAGCTCTGAAGGCATACGGCTTCGGCGGATCCGGCAGTTACACAGAAACCAAAGCTGACGACGACACTGGTTGGAGGACAATAGACGGTCGCCACGTCTATTTTGGGGATGACGGAGAGCAGCATACAGGAAAGGACGCGGTAGAAGCTTCAAAGAAAGACTCAGAAAAATCATCTGATGAAGCAGATAGTAAGTCCCAGCACGCCCACGAGTCTACAGCGAACTCCAATGCATCGTCAGACACTAAAATAAACTCGTACTCAGCTAACTCCAACTCGAGCAAAGCCAAAGAAAATAACTCAGCTGATGCTTCTGACTCTAAGTTAAAAGAGGCGCAGGCACATCACGAAAAGGCTGCTAGAGCCCACGCTAGAGCAGCCAAACACCTAGAGAGTAATCCGTCAGGCACCCAACCAAACACAGGCGGCACCAAAGAGGACGAGAGTAAGAAAGATACCAATGCCAAACTACACCGAGACGCTCAGAGAGCTCATGAGAGTGCAGCAGATAAGCTATCGGAGCATTTACATCATTCAAGTAGAGATAGTCTAGAAGAAGCGAAGAAGGACGCTGCCAGTTCTACGGAAAAAGCTGACACAGCTACGAAGAATGCTAGGAAATTTGATAAAGAGAAATCTACTGCCAACAACTCCGCTGGTCGAGAGTCTCACAAAGCTAAGTCTGAATCGGACGGTATAGGATTCCATACTACCGAAGGTGATATTCAACACGCACATCACAATATCGCGGCCCATCACACATCGGCGGCGGAGGCTCATCGGGAGCAGGCTTCTCGAGCTCGAAACGGGAACGACCAGGCAGCTCACCACGCAGCAGCCAAAGCGCACTTGGAAGCTGCAGCGAAGCACAAGGCGTTGTCCTTGCGTGGACCATACGAGAAGAAGTCCGAGGCCGACGATATAATGTCTGCAAAAGCTGCACGGAGTGAATTTATGAAAACTGCCGCCGACGTCCTGATTAGCTACGGCTCCGAACTGAAAGCCACTGGCACCGACGAAAACGGAGACTTCCACTTCGGCGGCTACTTGGTGCTGTTCGACAGCCATGATGTCTCGCGTCAGCGGGACAAGTATCTGAAGTCTACGGACTACGACTTCGAGGATGGGGACAAGACCACCATCTACTTCCACCATGGCTTGGACGAGACGCTGAAGGCCACCAAGCTGGGCACTGGCAAGCTGTATATGAAGGACGCTGGCGTGTGGATGGACGGCATCATCAAGGCCCGCACGGACTACCTCGCGAAGCATGTGGACAAGATCAAAGACGGTATTAAGGACGGATATTTTGGCCTATCCAGCGGCGTCCCCGCCCACCTGGTGGAGCGCAAGGCCGTCCCCGCTGGCCACGAAGTGCTCACTTGGCCCCTAGGCAAGGATGCTTCCATTACGCACATCCCCGCCGAGCCCAAGACGATGTGCTTTTCGTTGAAGTCGTTGATGGAGGAAGAGAGCGGAGAAGCTCTCCCAGAAGATGGCCCATTTTCTGGAGCGGATACTCCGCTTGAAGCGAAGTACTCCGACGACGAAGAACGCGACGAACATGGCCGCTGGACGGCTGGTGGAGCTAAGGATGCTCTATCTGCTAGTGAAGCTGCAGACTCCGCCAGCCAGGATACTGGGGTTGATAGCTCTCCGGACGACGAAGTTGGAGGAGGGACCTACTTCGCTAAGGACTTTGCTCTATCCGCCACAGAGGGTGGCAAGGAAGCTGCCAACAACCACGGCACCGCAGCTAACCTGCATCAGATCATGGTTGACTACCACAATGACCAAGCAAAACAGTCGTCTGATGTTGATGAAAAACTGGCCCATCAGAAGGCTGCAACCCTCCACACCACTGCAGCCGCAATGCACCGTGGTCTGGCGAAGGCGGCTAGTGGGAGTTCGAGTCCATCTTCTGGAGAGAGTGGCTCCGCGACTAGTAATTCGCAAAGCGCTATATCCGGAGCAGCTATGGACGAATCTCAAGCTGCTTGGAAGGCTACCAATAAGGCTGAAGGTCCTGGACCCAAAAGTCACTCAAGAATGCATCGGGTTGGCGAAACTTCAGCTATTGCCCGCAGAGCTACCCAAACGGAGGATCCGAGACAGGCCATTGCGCTACATAACCAAGCAGCTAAGGACCACGAAACTCACGCTGCTATTCATAGCAATCGCGCCAACTATCCGGATGATCCGACTGCAGGAAGCAACCGCACAATGGAACAAGCTTCTCGCGATCATCTGGCTGCTTCAGATGCTCACGAAAAAGCAGCTAAGGCCCATCGCAACGCCGCTAGAATGTTGAAGAAGTATTTACCAGAGAAGAAGGATGATGGTTCGTACGACGATGTAAGTTCAATTATCACTCCTGACGTTATACAGGTTCTGGCGGATGGTCGGCATGTAGGCCTCCGCTTCCAGGACCACCCAAAAGTGGTGCTTGCAGCCATGAAGGGATTCGTACATCGCTTGTTCGATTGGCACGTGGATCGAACGGCGAGTCGTAAAAGTGGACAGGTATACTCCGGGGATAACTGGGATATGCACGACACCATTTGCAACGGAATGGCGCAGATGGTGCAGCAGTACCGTAATCACCTGGATGACAACTGCCCGCCTGGGCGTAAACCGTGCAAGGTCCCTGTAGTGCAACTAGGTACAGCGGCTCCGCTGTCGTGGTCGGATTCTGGTGGAGCGCTAGGTACCGATCAGTTCAAGGCAACCGACAGCGCCGACGCGCTGGAACGGATGGAAGCTGAGTTGCTCGAACGTCAAGCGGCCTTCGCCCGCCTTCGGGCTGATGGGTTGCTGATCCAAGAGCGAATGGTTGCAGCTGCAGTAGACTAGTAGTTCAGCGAACTAGTTCGCTGAACAGTAGCATAGTAAAGAGGAATGCAAGCACAATGCCAACTTTAAAAGAGAAGAACGACGCCCTCGCGAAGCTGCGAGCGGATCATCAGAAGCGGTTCGAGGCGTTCGACGCCGAAACCGACAGCGGACGCAAGTCCGCCATCTTGCAGGAAATCAACCGGGCTGAAGTGGACATCAAGTCCCTCAGCGACGAGGTCGCGCAGGAAGTCCAAGTCGTCGAGATGAAGCGGCGCAACGAGGCCGAGATGAAGGGCCTCCGGCTCCCGGCTGGCGTCGGGGTGCCCTTCCCGGAGCGTGGCGGCAAGGACGGCGAGCTCCACGGCGAGCGCATGAGCGCCATCAAGTCTGTCGGTCAGTCGCTGATCGACGACAAGTCGGACATCATGCATAAGTTCCGCGAGTACAACGAGAAGTACGACGTGGTCTACGAGTACCCCTTCCGCTCCGTGGGCGAATGGAAGGCTGCGATCCAAGCGGAAATGAAGACGACCCTGACCGAGTCGGGCTTCACCGCGTACGACCGGTTGCCCAACATCATCACCCTTGGTGCTCAGGTGCCGATGGTTCGCGACCTGATCCCTCAGGGCCAGACAACCGCGATCACCATCCGCTACCCACGTGAAGTGTCGTACACCAACGGCGCGACGAACGTGGCCGAAGGTGGCCAGAAGCCAGAAGCGGTGTTCAACCTGGCGGAAGTCGACGCTCCGGTGCGCAAGATCGCCGTCGTAGCTCGCGTCACCGACGAGATGTTCGCTGACTTCCCGGCTGTCCGCGACTACATCAACATGCGGCTTCCCTTTATGGTGGAGCAGCAAGAAGATAACCAGATCCTGAACGGAAATGGTAGCTCGCCGAACCTGCAGGGTATTCTGGGCACGACTGGCGTGCTGTCCGGCGGCGCGTTGAACCAGTCCGCCAGCCCCGCCGACGACCCGATCGTGAACGTGATCCTCCGTGCGATCACGCGCATCCAGGCTGAGTCCTTCTTCCAGCCTACGGGTATCGTCATCAACCCGTTCGACTGGGAGAACGTCCGCCTGATGCGTTCGGGTACTGGCGACGCTGCCGGTGGTGCGAACCGTGGGCTATACCTGTTCGGTAACCCGGACGGTATGGGTATCGACTCCATCTGGGGTCTGCCCGTCGTGAAGACCGTATACTGCCCTCGCGGTAAGGTACTGGTCGGCGCGTTCAGCCTCGGCGCTCAGATCTTCCGTCGCGAAGGCATCACCATGCAGATGTCGAACTCCGATGGCAACGACTTCTCTTACAACCGTGTCGCGTTGCGGGTGGAAGAGCGTCTCGCTCTGGCCGTGTATCGTCCAAGCGCCTTCGGTGTCTGCACCCTGCATAGCTACGGTGAGGCCTCGAGCTCCGCGTAAGAACCCAATCCCGGCCCTCCCACCGGTACTACTTTCTAGCCCTAGCCCACTCCTCGATTCTCGGCGGGGAGTGGGCTAGGTTCGTAGTTAAAGGACAACAATGAATAACTCCGTTAGAGCCAAATTCAAGTGTAACGAAATCATTAAGCGAATAGGGTGGGCTAATAGCAGTGAGTTCCTATATTCTGCCCGATTTAGCATCGTAGCTGACGGATCGGAAGAGAACAAGAAGTTCTTCGCCGCCACCCCAGGAGGTAGTTTAGAGCTCACTACTCTCCGCGACGACTTCTTTCAGGTTGGTAAAGAATACTACATAGATGTAACCTTGGCTGAATCATAGTTGCGGAGTATCTCTCCCAGAAGATGGCCCTATATTCATGCAACGCAAGTACCTACTGACTACCCAAGCGGAACCGAACGATAGACTGCTCCGCTATCGTCCCACGATTGGGCAAGCGGCAATCTACGATAGTCATGACAAGCAGGTACAGTTCAACGACATGTATGCTGGCTACGCAGCCTTCCTACTTTGCGGTGGGCCTTCGCTGGCCCGTATGGACCTCGAGCCCCTTCGCGAACGTGGCATGCTGACGATGGCCGTCAACAATGCCTGTGCCGTATTCAAGCCGAACCTGTGGACGCACATGGACGCGCCCGGTCGGTTCTTGGAGAACAATTGGCTGGATGCTACGGTCATGAAGTTCTCCATGTTCTCGCACCACTGGGCGAACATTCGCCAGCGAGACAAGGAGAGCGGAGAGCTCCTGCTAAGCGACCTGACCGTGGCCCAACTCCCGAATACGTGGTTCTACCACGCTGACGAATACTTTGATCCCAACACCTATCTAACTAGCCATGCATTCTCGTGCGGCTGCAAGGACGGTGCAACGGATTCTCTGGGCAACGTGGGTAGCCGTTCCGTTATGCTAATCGCCCTTAAACTGCTCTATGTATTGGGCGTGCGCACAGTGTACTTGGTAGGGTGCGACTTCCGCATGCAGCACGACACCCCTAACAACTACGCCTTCCCGCAGAATCGCGCCACAAGCACAATAGACGCCAACAATCGGGCGTATAGCACTTTAAATAGCCGCCTGAGTGCGCTGCGGCCGAAGTTTGAGGATGTCGGATATAACGTCTTCAACTGCACGCCCAACAGCGGACTGAATGCCTTCCCGCATGTACCGTACGAGGTAGCGGTGAAGGCAGCTAGCAAAGTCTGCAACGAACTGCCGATCATCACGGAGGGATACTACGATACATAACCTCCAAGTCGAATGCTCCCCACCCACTCGACTATGCCCTCATCCAGAAAGATGGCGCATGTACGATGGCGAGACAGCGGAAGTTGAAGTGCTCTCTTTTCTGGCGAGCATGGTTCATCTACTGAAGCCTGCCCTCGTAGTAGAAACTGGTTCGGCATATGGCTACAGCGCGTTGTACATGGGTCAAGCTCTCCGTTTAAATGCAGACCGCTATAATTCGCCCGGAGAGCTATATTCGTACGAAGCAGACGCAGGCCGCGCCAAGCAGGCCAAGCTTCGCTGTGCGGGGCTGCCAGTAACAATCCTATGTCAGCATACACTGGAACCAGAGCCCATCTTCTGGGGCGCAGGACCAATCGATATGCTGTACTTGGATAGCGACTTGGGTGCCCGCGTACGCGAACTAGAAATATTCCGCGAGAGTCTGTCTCCACGACACGTGATTCTGATGCACGATACCGGCGAGACGCATGAGAGTCCACGGACGCAGCTGGAGGAGTATAGGCAGACGCACCAGCTGCATGTGGTGAACTTAGCTACTCCGCGTGGACTGTCAGTGTTGCAGTTCCAGAGTTAATGATTATGGAAAC
>Ga0207657_10000077_pt1 | contig 92227 bp, 88 predicted proteins | sample KBSC33metaG_FD_184316 | JGI IMG/M metagenome (GOLD analysis project Ga0207657, IMG submission 184316) | Corn rhizosphere microbial communities from Kellogg Biological Station, Michigan, USA - KBS C3-3 metaG (SPAdes) (version 2) | ecosystem: Host-associated > Plants > Roots > Rhizosphere > Soil ...
CGAGCGCGGCAAGATCGTGCCGAGCCGCATCACCGCGGTTTCGGCCAAGAAGCAGCGCGAGCTGGCCAAGGCGATCAAGCGCGCCCGCCATCTCGGCCTGTTGCCCTACATCGTGAAGTAAGGAGGGCCGCACCATGCAAATCATCCTCCTCGAACGCATCGAAAACCTCGGCACGATTGGCGACGTGGTCTCCGTCAAGGACGGCTATGCCCGCAACTACCTGCTGCCGCAGAAGAAGGCGCTGCGCGCCAACGATGCGAACCGCCAGGTTTTCGAAGCCAATCGCGAGCGCCTGGAAAAGGAAAACGCCGAGCGCCGCACCGACGCCGAGAAGGAAGGCCAGAAGGTCGACGGCGCCGAGGTCGTGCTGATCCGCGCTTCGTCGAACTCGGGCCAGCTCTACGGTTCCGTGAACGTGCGCGACATCGCCCAGGCGCTGCAGGATCAGGGCCACAAGGTCGACAAGCGACAGGTGATCATGGGCAGCCCGATCAAGACGATCGGCCTGCACGAGGTCACCCTTGCGCTGCACCCGGAAGTGCGTGTCACGGTCAAGGCCAACGTCGCTCGTTCCGACGACGAGGCCGAGCTGCAGCGGCAGGGCGTCGACGTCCTCGGCCAGGCCGCCGAGGAAGACCGCGCTGAGAGCGAGGGCTTTACCGAGCCCGTCGACACGACCCTCGAGCCGGGCGAAATTCCCCCGGACATGCTCGAGAACCCGGTCGAGCCCGAGGCGACATCCGAAGGCTGATCTTTCCAGGTCACGAGACAAGGAAGGGCGCGGTCCATACCTGGATCGCGCCCTTTTTTCGTGGCTGACGTGGACGGCCGACAGTCCACCTGACATGATGGTGCTCGGCCGGTTGGGGAGGACTGCCGAATGTCCATGACGTTCAGCGCGGCGATCGCCCGCGCGCCGCTGAAGCCGTTCCAGCTGGCGGTGATCGGTTTCGGCCTGATGATGCTGGTCGTCGACGGGATCGATCTGCAGTCGCTCCCTCTCGTCACTCCGCTGATCCTCGAGGAATGGGGCATCGACCGCGCCGCGTTCGGCCCCGCCCTCGCCGCTTCCCTGTTCGGCATGGGGTTCGGCTCGATCCTCGGCGGCATGCTGGGGGATCGGGCGGGCCGCCTGCGAATCCTCGTTCTCGCTTGCCTGATATTCGGCGGATCGACGATTGCGGCGGCGTTTACCGACGGCGTCTGGCCGATGTCGGCCGTTCGCGCGATCGGCGGGCTCGGCTTCGGCGCGGCCTATCCGAACGCGCTGGCGTTGGTGAGCGACTGGGTACCGGAGCGATCGCGGCCCAACACCATCTCGTTCGTCTCGGTCGGGATACCGGTCGGCATTTCGGTGAGCGCGGCGTTGATGCCGTACCTGCTGCCGGAATATGGCTGGCGCGGCGCGTTCATCGCCTTTGGAGCCGGCTCGATCCTGCTCGGCATCCTCGTGGCCGTGTTCCTTCGCGAGCCGCCTTCGTTCCTGCTCGCGAAGGGTAAGGTAGAAGCCGCGCGCAGGAACGCTGCAAAGGTGGTCGATCCGTCGATCGAGCTGTTGCCGGAGGCGATCGGGTCCACTGGCAACGCAGAGGGTGAAGCCATCGGCGTGTTCGACCGCAGCAATCGCCGGCTCAATCTCGGCATGGTGATCAGCTTTTCGGCGACCACGACGCTGGTTTACGGACTGCTCAACTGGACGACGGTGCTGCTGACGGCAGCCGGCTTCACGCTCGACCAGGCGCAGCAGGCCGGGTTCTGGCAGGGCATCATGTCGATAGTCGGCGGCTTGTCCGCCGGTCTGACCACCCGCGCCTTCGGCTCGCGCGCCGTCACGATCGCCGGCGCGGCGCTGATCTTGGCCAACATCGTCGCGCTCGGCTGGATCGTCGACAACATCGGCCTCGCGCCGAGTGCTGGCGAGCGGTCAATCATCATTCTGCTTGAGGCCCTCGCGGTGGGCCTCGTCAGCATGATGATCACGGTGTTCTACGTCGTCATGGCCCATGGATATCCGCCTTCCTGCCGCTCAGGCGGGATCGGTTTCGTGATCACCTCGGGCCGTCTTTTCTCGATCGCGATGGTCTATTACGGCGGCACGCTGCTCAATCTCGGCGGTGGCAGCTTCGTTTGGTATTTCGCCGTGCTGGCGGGTATTTCGATGTTGGTCTTTGCCGCGGCGTTCGTCGTCGATTGCCAGGTCGAGCCGCAGCGGCACAAGCAGCCGCTTGCGTGATTGCCGCGCGCCCAGCCGTATCGAATCTACCCCTCGTCTTCGCCCGGCAGCCGCAAGGTGAATTCGGTTCCGATCGACTCCGATGTGAAGGCGATGTCCGCCCCGACCTGCCTCGCCAGCAGGCGAATCGTCTTGGCGCCGATGCCCCCGTCGGTGGCCATGTCGAATCCATCGGGAAGACCGATCCCGTCATCGGTCACCTCGACCAGAAGCGAGCCATCGGCGTCCCTGTGGCACCCGACCATGAGCTTGCCGTCAACCCCGGTCGGATGGGCGTACTTGAGCGAGTTCGTCACGACCTCGGTGACGATGAGGCAGATTGGCAGGACATGATCCGAGCGCACCGAGCATTCGCCGGATGCGGCCCAGATCAGCTCCATGCGCTCCCGTGACGACAACGCGGATACCAGCGTCTCGCAAAGCTCGCGCAGGGTCTCCTTGAGATCCAGGCTATGGCTTTCCGGCCTTCTGGCGAGGAGCCGGTGCAGCTGTCCGACCGTGGCGATACGGGCACTGACCTCATAGAGGATCGCCGCGACCTCCCGGGCCGCTATGGCGCCTTCTGCCCGCGAAAAATGCGCCGCGCGAATGCTGACCGAGCTCGCGAGCAGCGAGAGGTTGTTGCAGATCCGGTGATTGGCTTCGGAAAGCGCCGGATGAAGATCGACGAAGGCCGATCGCCTCCCCGCCTCAGGCCAGGCCCTGTCGCTCAGGCAAACGGCATTTCGATCCGCCATAAACCGGATCTACTCTTATTCTTATTCCTGGCAAGACATAATTCTACATTTTCTTTATCGTCAAAGTTGTATTTCGAATAAATCTTATCAATTTTGATATTATATTCTATTTTAGTCGATAACTCATTGATAGCCAAGCGGGTTCCTTGGGCCAAATGAGTAACTGCCTGCATTTGGAACTTCTCAGTCATTGAAGCATTTGGTGCTACTGACTACATCCGGGGCGATACCCGGCGATCATGAGGAGGCTCGTGTCGTGAGCGACCTGATGCGTGAACAGCGCCTGCAGATAATGCTCACCCAACAGGAACTTGCGGCGATCGACGACTGGCGCTTCGCCACGCGAATGCCCACTCGCGCGGCCGCGGTGCGCGAACTGCTCAAGCGGGGCCTGACTGCCGAGGGGTTCGCCAATGCCCTGGCGGGTGAAAAATCGCAGGACTTCGGCGTTCTTTCCGAGGACAACGGTAACGCAACCGGAGCATCCAAGTCGCCCTAGGTCGGCAACGCTTCTGCCGAAAGGAAGCGTGAGATCGCTTCACCCAGCTGCGGCTCGGCGACCGAGCTCATGTGGGTGCCGGGCACCTGCTCGAAGCGAGCGTCAGGCAGCGCCCTCGCCAGCGCCTGGGGCGACCCGTTGTCGTGGTCCTTGTCGCCACAGAGGACGAGCGTCGGCATGGTCACACGGACAAGCTCTTCTTGTTCGGTGTCGCCGATCGACCCCAAGAGCAGACGAGCGGCGGCACGATCGACCCGCTGGGTCTTCATGAAGGCGACCGCGAAGAACGCCGGATCGCCGGCCTTCACTTCGTCGAACCGGTCGATGGCGTCGATGAAGAAATGCGCTCGACGATCCCACCCCGCGAGGCCCTCAAGTCCCATGCCGGCCAGGACCAGGCGCCGCGGCTCGAGCCCGTCGATGACGCTTCGCACCGCCGTGCGCGCGCCGAGGGAGAAGCCACCCAGGTCGTACTGGTCGAGGCCCAGGTAATCGACCAGCGCCCGCGCATCCCGGACCAGCACGTCACGCGGGTAGGCAACGGGATCGTGCGGCTTGGCGCTGTGGCCGTGCGCGCGCAGGTCCGGCATGATCGCCTCGAAACCGGCATCGGCGAGCCGCTGCGCGTGGCCGAACTTGATCCAATTGGTGTGGGCATCCGAGAACAGTCCGTGCAGCAGGACGACCGGCCTGCCCTCGCCCATGCGGTGGAGGGCGAGTTCGACGCCGTCGAAACTGGCAAATCGCAGTGTTGCGACCTCGCTCACAGCGGAACGTCCCGGCCCGCCGCGTGCCAGCGGCTGACCACGCTTTCCGTTTCGTCCGTGCGCTGGCGCGGCAGCCCGCTGGTGTCGATCCACGCCTCGTGCAGGCTTTCGGCGCCGGCGTGAGTCGTCGGCACGAAGGCCGAGGGATCATCGAAGCTGCCGAACGTCAGGTCGATGCCGGTGCCGTCGTTGAACCTGAAGCCGAGCGGCGTCCCGCAACTGGAGCAGAACGATCGCCTGGCGATCGGCGAACTGGCGTACCAGTCGGGCTCGCTCTCCCAGGTGACAGCCGCGGCCGGCAGGTGGACGAACGCCGCGGCAAAGCCGCCGGTGGCCCTCTGGCACATGCGGCAATGGCACAAATAGGCCTCGGCCCCCGTCACGTCCGCCCGATAGCGCACGCGACCGCACTGGCAGCCGCCGCCAAGCGCTTGTTCCGCCATTCGCCGTCTCCTTCCGCACGGCCCAATCGCTCGCCGCGAGCGCCCCCGCAACTCTTATTGCATTATTAAGGGCGCTTATTATATGCGCGCACGATGAATCACATCGGCTACCTCCTCGCCGACAACTCGCGGCTCGCCCGCTGGGCGTTCGACCAGCAAGTGCGCGAGATCGGGGTGACGGGACCGCAGGCGCGCCTGCTGCTGACGCTCCACCGCGTGCCCGGCGAAAACCAGGGTTATTATGCCGAGCGGCTGGAAGTTGAGCCGATCACGCTTTGTCGCATGGTCGACCGGCTCGAGGAAGCGAGCATGGTCGAGCGCCGGCCGGATCCCGCCGATCGCCGCGCCTGGCAGCTCCACCTGACAGACAAGAGCCGCAAGATCGTCGAGAAGTTGCAACAAAGGGTCGATTCGCTGGTTGAAGACATGCTCGACGGCTTGACTTCGGCCGAGCGTTCGGAATTTGCCCGCCTGCTCAACGTTGTCGGGGCGAATCTTTCCGAACGGCGTGAAACGGCAAGGATTTCCCATGGCTGACGCCGATCCGCAAATCGAAGCGCCGGCCACCGTGCGAGAACCGGGCGAGCCTGGCACCGAAAGCGAGGCCGCGCCCCCCCGCCGCTGGGGGCGCCTTGCTCTCATGCTGGTGGTGCCGCTCGCGATCCTGATCGGCGGCGCCATCTACTGGCTGGGGCTGCAAGGGAAAGTCTCGACCGACGATGCCTACGTGAAGCAGGACAAGGTCTCGATCAGCGCGGAGATTGGCGGCAAGATTTCGCAGGTGTTCGTCAAGAACGGCGATCATGTGAAGGCCGGCGACCTGCTTTACCGCATCGATCCCGAGCCGTTCCAGATCCAGCTCGACCAGGCCAACGCCGCGATCGCGGGGGCCCAGGCCAATGTCACCGCGCTCGCCCACGCCGCCCCCCTCTCCGGCGCGGACATCGCCAAGGCCCGCGAGGACATCGCTTTCGCGCAAAGCAACTTCCAGCGTCAGCAGGAGCTTTGGAAGCAGGGCTTTACGACCAAGGCCGCTTATGACGCCGCCAGGCATGCCGTCGAACAGGGTCAAGCCGAGCTCAAGGCGGCGCAGGCCAGCGCGGCCGAAGCCCAGGCAAAGCTCGCCTATGGCTCTGCCGTCCCCGGCGAGAACCCGCAGATCGCCGCCGCCAAGGCGCAGGCCGAGGCGGCCCGGCTCAATCTCAGCCGCACCGAAGTTCGCGCGCCGATGGCCGGCGAAGTGGCCGGGGCCGAGCGTCTCCTGCCCGGCCAGCTGGTCGTGCAGAACGTACCGATGCTGACCCTCGTCGGCGTCCACGGTGCCTATGTGGAAGCGAACTACAAGGAAACGCAGCTCGCCGACATGCGGGTCGGGCAACCGGCGAAAATCGAGTTCGATGCCTACCCCGGAATGGAACTCAAGGGCCACGTCGCCGCGATCGGTGCCGGGACCGGGTCGGAGTTCTCGGTGTTGCCGGCGCAGAACGCCACCGGCAACTGGGTCAAGGTAACCCAGCGCGTGCCGGTGCGGATCGCCATCGATTCCAACTCCGACCGCAAGCTGATTGCCGGCCTGACGACCCGGGTCACCGTCTACACCGACGGCAAGAAACACTAGTCGTGGCCACCCGCGCCGCCTCCCCAGCGGAGCGGCGGGAATCCCGCCGGTCCGCGCCCGCGGAACTCGAGGACGTCGCCCAGCTTCACGTCCCCAACCGCTGGCTGTTCATGATCGGGGTCATGGCGGCTTCGCTGCTGCAGGTGCTCGATACGACGATCGCCAACGTCGCGGTCCCGCACATGCAAGCCTCGCTCGGCGCGACTCCCGATACGATCAGCTGGGTGTTGACGAGCTATATCGTCGCCTCCGCGGTGGCGATGCCGATCACCGGCTGGCTGGCCGACCGCATCGGCATGCGAAAACTGTTCCTCGGCGCCGTTACCGGCTTCATCATCGCCTCGGCCTTGTGCGGAATCGCCCAGAACCTGGGCGAAATGGTCGTCTTCCGTGCACTCCAGGGCGTGTCCGGCGCGTTCATCGCGCCGCTCAGCCAGACGGCGATGCTCGACACCACAAGGCCGAGCCGCCAGCCGCAGATCATCGCGGTGTGGGGCCTCGGCATCATGATCGGCCCGATCCTCGGCCCGCTGATCGGCGGCTGGCTGACGGAAAACTGGAACTGGCGGTGGGTGTTCTACGTCAATCTGCCGGTCGGCATCGCCGCCCTGACCATCCTGCTCGCGCAGATGCCCTCTCGTGAAATCCGCAAACGCCGGTTCGACCTGTTCGGCTTCGCCATGATCGCGCTGGCGCTCAGTTCGCTGCAGCTGTTCCTCGACCGCGGCAACGAAGCCGACTGGTTCAGCTCGGTCGAGATCTGGATCGAGCTTGCCGTGGCGATCTCGTCCGTATGGATCGCCGCCATCCACCTGGCGACGTCCCGCAATCCGCTGTTCCACGGCGCGCTGTTCGCCGACATGAACTTCGTCATCGCGCTGCTGTTCATGATCGTGATCGGCGTCGTGATGTTCGGTACGATGGCCCTGCTGCCGCTCATGCTCCAGCAGCTCCTGGGCTACGACGTGATCGGCACCGGCATGATCCTGATGCCGCGCGGCGTCGGAATCCTCATCAGCATGCAGCTGTCGAGCTTCCTCATGCGCAAGGGCTTCGACGCGCGGTGGATCGTCGCCGTGGGCTTCCTGATTGGCGCCTGGTCGATGAGCTGGATGGCCCACTGGTCACTCCAGGTGGACCAGTACAGCATCACCATGTCGGGCATGGTTCAGGGCCTCGGTATCGGCCTCGTGTTCATCCCGCTGAACGCGACCGCCTTCGCCACGCTGCCACCGAACCTGCGCACGGACGGATCCAGCCTCCTCAACCTCACCCGCAACATCGGCTCGTCCGTCGGCATCTCGGTGGCGATGACCTTGCTCGCACGCAACACGCAGAAGGTCCACAGCGCGCTGGCCGAGCACGTCACGCCCAGCGTCAGCTCGATGTTCGATTTGTCGTCGCTCGGCCAGTTCGCCGGCTACGGCGACGCGGTGACGGCCATGGCCAACATGGAAGTCACCCGGCAGGCGGCGATGGTCGCCTACATCGACGACTTCTACCTGATGATGTGGCTCAGCCTGCTGTCGGTGCCGCTCGTCTTCTTCATGCGCAAGAACACCATCCACTCGCGCCGCTGATTGACTCGTCCCGGCGGACCTGTCAGCCCGTGAGCCGGGGGACGAGGGCATCGACGCGGCGCACGATCAGGCGTTCGAGCAGGCGACGTTCGCCAGGATCACCTGGCGGCTGATTCCCTTGCTTTTCGCCGGATACGTCGCGGCGTTTCTCGACCGCGTCAACGTCGGCTTCGCCAAGCTGCAGATGGCCGGCGACCTTCACTTCAGCGACGCGGTCTACGGCTTCGGCGCGGGGATCTTCTTTCTCGGCTACTTCGTGCTCGAAGTGCCAAGCAACCTCGCGCTCAACAAGGTCGGCGCGCGGATCTGGATGGCCCGGATCATGTTCACCTGGGGCCTGATTTCGGCCGCGTTCGTGTTCGTCGGCGCGATGCGCTGGGGGCCGGTTGCGGCGGCCTTCGGGTCCAGCGACGCACAATTCAGCTTCTATGTCCTGCGTTTCCTTCTCGGCGCTGCCGAGGCGGGGTTCTATCCAGGCGTGATCCTCTACCTTACGTTCTGGTTTCCGGCCGATCACCGCGCCCGCATGGTGGCGTTGTTCATGAGCGGTGTCGCCGTTTCCAACCTGATCGGATCGCCGGTTTCCGGGGCGATCCTGCAATTCGCCGACGGCGAACTGGGCATGCACGGATGGCAGTGGCTATTCCTACTCGAAGCCCTCCCGGCACTGGTGCTGGCGATACTCTTCCTGGCGCTGTTGCCGGACGGGCCGCACAAGGCGCGCTGGCTCAGCGAGAGCGAACGCGCCCTGGTGATCGCCCGGCTGGCGCGTGACGAGGCGGCGAAGCAGGGCTCCGCCGCCTTGCGCGCCGGCGCCGTCTTTGTGCACCCGCGCATTTGGGGCTTTGCCACCGTCTATTTCTGCGGCCTGGTCTGCTTTTACGGGGTGAATTTCTGGATGCCGACGATCATCCAGGAGCTTGGCATCGCCAAGGCCGATTACTTGCGGGTTGGCCTCGTCAGCATGATCCCGTGGGGCACCATGATCGTCGCTCAGGTGGCGTGGGCGCACCATTCGGACCGCAGCGGAGAGCGGCGCTGGCATTCCGCGTCCGGATTGTTCATCTCCCTCGCCGGCCTGGTGCTGCTCGCCGCGGCCGGCCATTCACCCGTTCTCTCGCTCGTCGGACTGACGCTCATCACCGTCGGCAATGGCTGCTGGGTGGTGACCTTCTGGTCGTTGCCGACGGCGATGCTCGGGGGGACTGCGGCTGCGGCCGGAATCGCCTGGATCAACTCGGTGGGCAATCTCGGCGGGCAATTCGGGCCCGACATCATCGGCCGGGTGCGCGATGCCAGTTCGGGCAGCGACAGCGCAGCGTTCCTGGTGCTCGGAGCGTTCACGCTCGCGGGCGCGCTCGTGCTGCTGGTGCTGCCGGCCGAACGGCGCGAGAGGACGGGCGCGGCAGCCGAGCCTGCCTGACGGTGCCACGAATGAAGGCGCCGGCGCGCGCGCATCGAACCGGCCCTGCGAAAGAATCTTCCTCGCCGGGGAGGCCCGTGCCGAATTGCGCAAGCCGCTCCCGGCGCCTCAAGCTGCGATCAGCCCCTTCTTGAGATGACGCCGCCCGAGGAGCTCGGCGATCTGCACCGCGTTGAGGGCAGCGCCCTTGCGCAGGTTGTCGGAGACACACCAGATGGTAAGGCCGTTCTCGACCGTCGGATCCTCGCGCACGCGGGAAACATAGGTCGCGCCATCCCCGACACATTCGATCGGGGTGACGTATCCGCCGTCCTCGCGCTTGTCGACGAGCATCACGCCGGGCGCCTCGCGCAGGATCTCCTGGGCCTGTTTCGCGGAAATCTCGTTTTCGAACTCGAGGTTGATCGCCTCGGAGTGGCCGACGAAGACCGGCACGCGCACACAGGTCGCCTGCACCTTGACCTTGGGGTCGAGGATCTTCTTGGTCTCGACCACCATCTTCCACTCTTCCTTGGTCGAGCCGTCGTCCATGAACACGTCGATGTGCGGGATCACGTTGAAGGCGATCTGCTTGGTGAACTTCCTGGGCTCGACCGGATCGCCGACGAAGATCGCGCGGCTTTCCTCGAACAACTCGTCCATGCCCGCCTTGCCGGCGCCGGAAACCGACTGATAAGTACTGACCACCACGCGCCTGATCGTCGCCGCGTCGTGCAGCGGCTTCAATGCGACGACCATCTGCGCGGTCGAGCAGTTCGGATTGGCGATGATGTTCTTGCGCTTGTAACCGTCGATCGCGTCGGCGTTGACCTCCGGCACGATCAACGGCACGTCGGGGTCCATGCGCCAGAACGAGGAATTGTCGATCACCACGCAGCCCGCCGCGGCGGCCTTCGGCGCATATTCCTTGGCCGGGCCGGAGCCTGCCGAGAACAGCGCGATGTCATAGCCGGCGAAGTCGAAGTGCTCGATGTTCTTGCACTTGAGCAGCTTGCCGGTCTCGCCGAATTCCACCTCGGTGCCGGTCGAACGCGGCGAGGCCACCGCCGCCACCTCTGCCAGCGGGAATTCGCGCTCGGCAAGCGTCGCGAGCATCTCGCGCCCGACGTTCCCCGTCGCCCCGACAACTGCCACACGGTAACCCATCGCTTACTCCGCCAGGAAATACTCCCGCGCCGTACCCGCGCACGGGGGCGCTGCAATGCACAAATGTCTGTGTCCTAGCAAGCGGACCTTTAATTATCCGGGCGGCGTGACGCCGTGGCGCGCGAGGAAGTCGAAGATCGTGTCATAGAGATGCGTGCGCAAGTTGGGCCCCGAGATCGAATGGGTCGCGCCGGGATACAGCATCATCTCGAACGGTATCTTGTCCTGCTGCAGCTCGGCGATGATCTCGGTGCTGTTGGTGAACACCACGTTGTCGTCGGACATGCCGTGGATCAGCAGCAACGGGTCGGCGATCTTGCCGACGTCCGGCACCGTCGAGGACTTGGCATAGGCCGCCGCATCGGCTTGCGGCGTACCCATGTACCGTTCGGTATAGAACGTGTCGTACAGCTGCCAGCGGCTGACCGGCGCAACGGCGATGCCAGCGGCATACTCGCCCGGATCGGCCTCGAGTTGTTTCAGGGTCATGTACCCGCCGTAGGACCAGCCGAAGATGGCGATCTTGCCCGGATCGACGAATGGCAGCGTCTTGAGATAGTTGGCCCCCGCTTTCTGGTCGGCCACTTCGGGTCCGCCCATGTCACGGTAGATCGCCTTCTCGAAGTCGACCCCGCGGTTGGAGCTGCCGCGGTTGTCGATCTCGAAATAGATGTAGCCCTTGGCCACGATCGCCTGCTCGAGCGCCCCGCCCCAGCCCCTGGTCACGGTCTGCGAGTGCGGCCCGCCGTAGTGCGAGAAGAACACCGGGTAACGCTTGCCCGGCTCAAGCGGCGGCGTGGTCATCCTCCAGTAAAGCGTGCTGCCGTCGGGCGCCCTGATCGTGCCGAACCGAGGCAGGCGGTGACTGGCGAGGAACGGTGCATAGGGATGCCCCGGGCCGAGCTTGTTCTCCTCGACCCAAGCGAACTTCTTGCCGGCGTTGTCGGCGAGATAGACCTGCGACGGCTGGCTCGGTGAGGAACGGGTGACGAGCAATGTCTTGCCACGCTTGTCCATCGAGGCGGAGTTGACGAATCCGAGGTCCGTCAGCCGCTCGGGTGCGCCGGGCTTGAGGTAATCCAGCGAATAGACCTGCCCTGCCAGGACATCGTCCTTGGTGCCCGTGAAGTAGAGCCGGTGCGCTTCCTCGTCGACACCGTCCAGCCTGGTGACCACCCATGACCCCTTGGTGAGCTGCTGCCACGTGCCGGCCGCGTAGCGGTAGAGGTGCCCGTAGCCGTCGCGCTCGGACCACCAGATCAGGCTGCCGTCCTTGAGGAGACGATAGTTGTCGGTGAGGTTGATCCAATGCCCCGGCGCGGCCTTTTCGCTGAACAACAACGCGCTCTTGCCGGTCCACGGATCGACCTTGAGCATGTCGAGCGTGGTCTGGCCGCGGTTCTCGCGCTGGACATAAAGTGTCTTGCCATCGGGCGCCCAATCGACCCGGGTCAGGTAGATATCGCGTTCCGGCCCGAGATCGACCTCGACCCTGTTACCGCCATCGGGATCGATCACCCAAAGCGAGACGTCCACGTTCGGCTCCCCGGCGGCCGGATAGCGCTGCTCGAACGTGCTGGTGCCGCTCGCGCCTATGGCGGCGCGCGTGACCACGCTGACCGGCGATTCGTCGAAGCGCTCAACGGCGATCCGTGCGTCGGTCGGTGACCACCAGTAGCCGGTGTAGCGGGACATTTCCTCCTGCGCGACGAACTCGGCCTCTCCCCAGTGCACCGTGTCCGCGGCTTCAGCTGGTGTGATCGGCGTCACCGCGCCGCCAACCGGACCTGCCCACAGGCGGCGGTCACGGACGAAAGAAAAATACTTTCCGGTTTCGCTCAGCTCCGGGTTGAGCTGGCCAGCCGGATTGTCGGTCAGCTGCGTCAAGGAGCCGTCGAGCCGGGCGAGGTAGAGATCGCCGTCAACCGGTACGAGGATCGCCTTGGCGTCAGCCGACCAATCGTAGGCGACGATGCCCTTGAGGCCTCCGATGCGCTTGCGCTCACGCTGCATCTTCTCGGCTTCGCTGAGCTTCTTGCCGGTGCCGAGCTTTGCGGAATCGACCAGCATTCGCCACTTGCTTTCCTGCCGGTCGTAGGCCCACAGGTCATAGCGCTCGCGGTCGCTTTCGCGATTGCGCAGGATGGCGAGGTAGCGCCCATCGGGCGAAAGTTTCGGCAGGCGCGGCGATGGCCCATCGAGCGAGGGGCTGGCGAATACCCGCTCGATGGTCAGCGCGTGAGAGGCGTGGTCCGGCACGTGGGTGGCGTCCTCCTTGGCATGGGCGATAACCGGGAGCGCCAGCAAGGCAAGCGCGCTCGCCACGGCGCGAAAGGAAACGAAACGGAGCAACGCGCGACCCTTGAAACGAAAAGGGCGCCCCGAACGGGACGCCCCAACTCGTTACGCACGTAACCGGTCAAAGAAAAGGCTTAGCTTTCCTTCGTTTGCAGCTCGCGCCGCTCGGCGATGCGCGCGCGCTTGCCGGTGCGGCCGCGCAGATAATAGAGCTTCGCCCGCCGGACCACGCCCCTGCGCACGACGGTGATGCTCTCGACGTTCGGCGAATAAAGCGGGAAGACGCGCTCGACGCCTTCGCCGAAGCTCATCTTGCGGACCGTGAAATTGCTGTTGATGCCGCGGTTCGAGCGGGCGATGCACACGCCCTCGAAGTTCTGGACACGGGTGCGCTCACCCTCGACCACGCGGACGCCGACGCGCAGCGTGTCGCCGGCGCGGAATTCGGGAATTTCCTTCCCCTGCGAAAGCGCTCCGATGGCCTCGGCCTCGAGCTCCTGGATCAGACCCATTGCGGGCTCCTATTCGTCGTGCCGCGCGCCAGAGGCAGGCTTGACCCGAGCGCCCCTGTGGCGCTCCCAAAGGTCCGGCCTGCGTGACCGTGTGTCATCCTCGGCCCGCTGCTTTCGCCAAGCCGAGATTTTCGCATGATCCCCCGATCGCAGCACTTCAGGGATCGTGCGCCCTTCCCATTCCTGAGGTCGGGTATAATGCGGATACTCGAGCAAGCCCTCCTCGAAGGATTCCTCGGCCCCGCTTGAAGGCGCGCCCATTACGCCGGGAAGCAGGCGAATGCAAGCGTCGAGGATCGCGATCGCGGCGGGCTCCCCGCCGGAGAGGACGATATCGCCAAGGCTGACTTCCTCGACCGGCCTGCCCTCGAAAATCCGTTCGTCAAATCCTTCGAACCGGCCGCACAGAAGCGTCACTCCAGGCCCGGCCGCCAGCTCGCGAATCCGCGTCTGCGTGATCGGCTTTCCGCGTGGCGTCATCGCCAGCACGGGGCAGCGTGGCTGTGTCGCCAGCGCATGGTCGACCGCGGCCGCGAGGACATCGACCCTGAGCACCATCCCCGCCCCGCCGCCCGCCGGCGTGTCGTCGACCGTGTGGTGCTTGTCGGACGCAAAATCGCGAATCTGGATCGTCTTGAGCGACCACGCCCCCGCTGCAAGCGCTCGCCCGGCGAGCGACGCTCCCAGCGGGCCGGGGAACATTTCCGGGTAAAGCGTGAGGACAGTAGCGGCGAAGGTCATTGCGGCTCCTCCCAAACCTCCGCCGGCAGGAAAGCATGATCGGCGGCAAGCTCCGCGTGGAGCCATTCGCGAAAGCGCTCGATCTTTCGCACGCCGACGCGGCCCGCCGGATGGACCAGCCATTGCGCGTTGCCGGGCAGGTAGAGCGTTTCGAACGGCTGCACCAGCCGGCCGCTTTCGAGGTCCGCCCTCCAGTACAGCGGGGTCATCATCGCAATGCCGAAACCGCTCTGCAGGGTCGTCGCCTCCTGCAACTGGCTGTCGAGCACGATGCCCCGCCGCGGTGGCAGCGGCGTACCGACACCAGCCGCGCCGAACCACCCCGTCCACAGGGAATCGTTGGGGCCGAGGCGCTCGACCTTGAGCAGGTCTTCCGGTCGGGAAATCTCGTTCGCCTCAAGGAAAGCCGGCGCGCAAATCGGCGCATAGTGCTGGCGGAACAGGAAATCGGCGCGCAGGGTGTCCCACTTGCCGTACCCGGCGCGGATCGTTGCATCGACTCCGCCGAGGCCGAAATCGACCAGCTCGTTGTCGAGCGAAATCTTCACCGCCAGGTCCGGGTGGCGCAGCTGGAAGCGCCCGATGCGCGAGCTCAGCCAGGTGCCGCCGACCGAGACCGAGGTGTTGACCGACAGCACGTCCTCGTCTTCCTCCCGCAAGGCGTCGAAGGCATCGGCAATTGCGGCAAAACCGCTCGACACCGCGGGCAGAAGGCGCCGCCCGTTGTCCGACAGGCGCACCCGTCCCTTCTCGCGCACGAACAGCGGCTTGCCGACCCGGTCCTCCAGCTGGCGAATCTGGTAGCTGATCGCCGCCTGGGTCATCCCCAGCTCCTCAGCCGCGCGCGAGAAATTCTCGTGCCGACCGGCCGCTTCGAACGCGCGAATGGCGGAAAGGGGAGGCAGGCGCGACATCGCCCTTCTATAAGCCTGCCTTATCATACTCCCCAAGCCTTTTGTTGGCGTCTGGCCCCGATCGCGAGCATTTGGGCGCCACCACTCGAAAGGACATTCCAATGACCGACGAACACCTGATGCGCCAATGGGCCGATGCCCACCTGGAGTTTTCCAGCGATGTCGACCGCGGTTTGCTTCGCCTCGGGCATTTCCTCAGCCGCCGCCTCCAGCGCCGCACGCCGATTGACAGGGCTTATGCTCCAAACGCCCATTCGATGGCCCACCTGGCGCTGAACGCGACTACCCACGCGGCGCTTGCCGGAGTGCTGGCATGTATCGCCACGGCCGTCCTGTTGACGGTGGTGGTGGCACTCGCCTCATCGGGCGCCGTCCAACCCGCGCAGCTTCATTCCGCAATGGCGGCCAGCTCACCGATCGTCACTCATCTGATCCTCGCCTGAGCCGGCCGCGCGAGGGGCCGAAGCGACCTCCCGGTTCCTCCCCCCAGTCCCGCCGGGGATAGCTTCGGCCCCTCCATCGTTTCTGGTCGATGGACGATTGCATCATCATCGGCGCGGGGCCGGCGGGCCTGACGGCCGCCATCTACCTCGCCCGCTATCATCTCTCGATTCGCCTGTTCGACTCTGGCGACAGCCGCGCGGCGCTGATTCCATGCACGCACAACCTGGCCGGCTTTCCGGACGGGATCGCCGGCAGGGACCTGCTCGATCGGATGCGGCGGCAGGCGCGCGAGTTCGGCGCCGTTCGCGAAGAGAAGCTGGTCGAGCACCTCGCCCCTGTGAGAGGCGGATTCACCGTCGGCACCGACAGCGGCACATTCCGCTCCAAGACCGTGCTTATCGCAACGGGCGTGATAAACCTTCCGCCGCCCGGAATGGATCAGGCCCTGCACGACGAGGCGCTCGCCCGCGGCCTCGTGCGCTATTGTCCGGTGTGCGACGGCTACGAGGTGACCGACAAGCGTGTGGCAGTGATCGGTAGCGGCGAGCACGGCACTCGCGAAGCCGAATTCCTGCGCGGCTTCACCGCCGACATCACGCTCGTCGCGCCGCTCGAAACGCACGATCTCGATCCCGGATGCCGGAACCGGCTCGACGAGGCCGGAGTGGCGGTCGTCGAAGGCCCTTGCGGTGGATACGCGATCGAGGGCGACCAGCTCACGTTGACGAGTTGCGAGGGCCGTCTGGCCTTCGACAGCGCGTATCCGGCCCTGGGGGTTCACGTGCGCTCGGAACTGGCAGTGGCCGCGGGAGCGAAGGCCAACAAGCAAGGCTGCCTGGAGGTCGACGACCATCTCGAAACGACCCTCACCGGCCTCTTTGCCGCCGGCGACATCGTCGTCGGTCTTGACCAGATAAGCAATGCCATGGGCCACGCCGGCGTTGCGGCGACGGCGATCAGGAACCGTCTGGCGGAGGAGCAGTCTCTGCGGCGCTAGGGGACGAAATCGACGGCCACGATCACGCGTTGATCGTTCCATTCGGGCACCGCGGCCTCGTTTATCGGCACCATGAAGCGCTTGCCGTCTGGGCGCTCGATGTCGAGGATGTCACCCGCACCGAAGTTTTCGACTGCCACGACGCTACCCAGGGCTTCGCCGGCATCGGACACGGCGGAAAGGCCGATCAGGTCGGCGTGGTAGTACTCGCCCTCCTCGAGCGCAGGCAGCGCGGATCGCGAAACCGTCAGCAGCGTTCCACGCAGCCTCTCTGCCGCCGTGCGGTCGGCAATCTCGGCAAAGCGGACGATGGCGCCGCCCTTGTTGTCGTCGCGCGCCGACTTCAGCGTCAGCGCGCCGTCATTGAAGCTCTTATAGCGCTTGAGGGCGGTGGCGCCCTCGCCGAACAGTTTCAGGCGCACTTCGCCCGTCACGCCGTGCGCGCCGGCAATGGCGGCAAGCGTGACGGGCTTGTCCTGGGCCAACGCGGGTCAGCCCTCAGCCGCATCCTCGGCGGGCGCTTCCTCGGCGGGCGCTTCCTCGGCAGGCGCTTCCTCGCCGGCAGCCTCTTCGGCAGTGGCTTCCTCGGCCGGAGCGGCCTCGGCCTGCTCCTCGACGGCCTGCTCGACCACGTCCTCGCCGCCTTCGGCCGGCTGATCGGCGCTCGCAGTCTCGACGGTATCGGCCTCACCCGGTGCCGCTGCGCCTTCGGCCGGCTCGTCGCTGCTGGCGGTCTCGACCACTTCTTCCTCGGTCGGAGCCTCGGCGGCGACCTTGGCCGCTTCCTCGGCTTCGGCGAGCTTCGCGGCACGCTCCTCAGCGCGCTCCCTGGCCTTTTCGCCCGGCTCGGCCTTCTTCGGATTGTTGCGCGCGGCGCGCTCCTTGATGCCGGCTGCATCGAGGAAGCGGGCGACACGGTCCGAAGCCTGGGCGCCGACGCCGAGCCAGTAGCGGGCACGGTCCTCGTTCAGCTTCACGCGAGCGGGGTCATCCTTCGCGAGCAGTGGGTTGTATGTGCCGATCTGCTCGAGATACTTGCCGTCGCGCGCGGAGCGGCTGTCGGCGGCCACGATGCGGTAATAAGGACGCTTCTTGGCGCCACCGCGAGAGAGCCTGAGTGCAATTGCCATTTTACTTCACCTTTCCGATTCAAATACCTGTAAAATCATTTCTTCCTGAGAAGGTCACCCATGTTGGCCGGCCCGCCGCCGAGGCCGGGCAGCGAAGGCGGCGCGCCGCCGCTCGCTCCGCCCAGGCCGCCAAGACCGCCCATGCCTCCGCCGCCGAGCAGGGCGCCGAGCCCCTTGAGTCCGCCCATCTTGCGGATCTGCTTCATCGCGCGGCCCATTTCCTGGTGCATCTTGAGGAGCTTGTTGACGTCCTGGACCTCGGTGCCCGAGCCTGCCGCCACCCGCTTCTTGCGCTTGGCGTTCATCAGTTCGGGCCGCTGGCGCTCCTTGGGCGTCATCGAGCCGATGATCGCGTCCATGTGGACCAGGACCTTGTCATCGACCCCAGACTGGGCCATCGCCTGCTTGGCCTTCTTCATGCCCGGCATCATGCTGGCGAGCATCCCCAGTCCGCCCATGTTCTGCATCTGCTTCAGTTGGCTGCGCAGGTCGTTGAGGTCGAACTGCCCCTTGAGCATGCGCGAGGCGAGGCGGTCGGCCTCTTCCTTCTCGATCGTCGCCGCAGCCTTCTCGACCAGGCTGACGACGTCGCCCATTCCCAGGATGCGGCCGGCCACGCGCTCGGGGCTGAACGGCTCGATCGCGTCGAGCTTCTCGCCGGTGCCGGCGAACTTGATCGGCTTGCCGGTGACCGCGCGCATGCTGAGCGCCGCGCCGCCTCGGGCGTCGCCGTCCATGCGAGTGAGGATCACGCCCGTCAGCGGCACTTCGCCGGAGAAGCTCTGTGCGACGTTGACGGCATCCTGGCCGGTCAGGCTGTCAACCACCAGGAGCACTTCGGTCGGCGCGGAAGCACCGGCGACGGCCTTCATCTCGGCCATCAGCGCTTCGTCGACATGGAGGCGGCCCGCGGTGTCGAGCATCAGCACGTCGACCGCCTGCAGCCTCGCGCTTTCCAGCGCGCGGCGGGCGATATCGACCGGCTGCTGGCCGGGCACGATCGGCAGCGTCGCCACCTGCACTTGCTCGCCGAGCACCGCCAACTGCTCCTGCGCCGCCGGCCGGGCGACGTCGAGCGAGGCCATGAGGACCTTCTTGCCGTTCTTCTCGCGGATCAGCTTGCCGAGCTTGGCGGTCGTGGTGGTCTTGCCCGAACCCTGCAGGCCGACCATCAGGATCACCGCCGGCGGGCGCACGTCTAGTGTCAGTGGCGTGCCGGCGAAGCCGTCGCTGCCTCCGAGCATCTCGACCAGCTCGTCATGGACGATCTTGACCACCTGCTGGCCGGGCGTGACCGACTTCAGCACCGCCTGGCCGACGGCCTTTTCGGTCACCGCGTCGATGAACTTGCGCGCCACCGGCAGCGCGACGTCGGCTTCGAGCAGCGCGACGCGCACCTCGCGCATCGCTTCGCGCACGTCGCCTTCGTTCAGCGCCCCGCGCCCGCGCAGGCGGTCGAACACCCCGGTCAGGCGATCTGACAGCGTATCGAACATCGCGCTCGCATTCTCCAAAAGCCAAGAACGCCGGCGGACGAAACCTCGTCAGCCAGCGGGCGGTTCAGCACTCGTGCCGCACGAAGCGCGGCGGTAATCGATTTCGGTCCATTCTACCGCATCGCGGTCTTGAGCGAGACGAAAATGGGGAGGTGCGAGAACCACCAGCGCAGCAGCCACGCATGGCCGTGAGCACCGGAAGCGCACGTCTCGCCATTTGCAGCCCGCTCAGGGCCGAAAGACGGCGGAATGGTGGAGCCGAGGGGGATCGAACCCCTGACCTCTACAATGCCATTGTAGCGCTCTCCCAGCTGAGCTACGGCCCCTTGCCATTCATATCCGGCCTACCCTGGGAGATAGGCCGGTCCCAAAAACCTCGCGGCTTCGGAAGGGCCGCCCTTTATGGGCGCGGTCCCGAATCCGCAAGTCCAGAAATCAGCTCTCGTCCTCGTCGTCGTCCCCCTGGGGAACCCCCAGGTCGTCGTCACCGCCGAGGTCGACGTCGTTGTCCGGCGAATCCTCGTCCTCGTCGATGTTCTCGATGTCCTCGAGATCGTCGCCGCCGCCGAGATCGGAATCGGCTTCCTCGAGCTCCTTCTTCTTTTCTTCTTCCTCGAAAGGGATCGGCTGCTTCGACTTCAGCACCGGCTCGGGATACCACTTGTTCCCGCACTCGATGCAGGTCACCGGCTCGTCGGTGCCGAGATCGTAGAAGCGCTCACCGCATTTGGGGCAGCTGCGCTTGGTGCCCCATTCTGGCTTGACCATGATAGTTCCTCTTCGCTCGCCCTTCCCCTGCGGGGCGGACGGAAATTCGTTCACTTGATTGGGTGCGGCCCACACGCGATTCAAGGGCCGGAGTCAACAGCGGCGCGCGCCTTGCCATAAGGGGGTGGCGCTGTCAAAAGCCCGCCGCCTCATGAGCCACGACCCTTCATCCATGCGCCCGCGCCGCTTCACGCCTACCGGGCCGCTCAGGGGCCACATCCGCGTGCCGGGCGACAAGTCGATCAGCCACCGCTCGCTGATGTTCGGCGCGCTGGCGGTGGGCGAGACGCGCGTTGCCGGTCTGCTCGAGGGCGAGGACGTGATGGCCACCGCCGCCGCGCTCGAGGCGATGGGCGCGGCGATCGAGCGCGAGGGCGACGAATGGCGCATCCACGGCGTCGGCGTCGGCGCGCTGTTGCAGCCCAAGGCAGCCCTCGAGATGGGCAATTCCGGGACCTCGACGCGGCTCCTCATGGGCCTCGTTGCCAGCCACCCGATCAGCGCGACGTTCGTTGGCGACGCCAGCCTGTCGAAGCGCCCGATGGGTCGCGTGACCGAGCCGCTTGGCCGCATGGGCGCCGAGTTCGACGGCACCACGCTGCCACTGACCGAACGTGGCCTCAGCCCCGCGATTCCGATCGAATACCGCCTCCCCGTCGCCAGCGCGCAAGTGAAGAGCGCGGTGTTGCTGGCCGGGCTCAACACGGCCGGCGTGACCAGCGTGATCGAACCGGTGCCGACGCGCGACCACACGGAGCGCATGCTCAAGGGCTTCGGTGCGCAGCTGTGGGTCGAGGAACAACGCGGCGAGCGCGTGATCCGCCTGCGCGGCGAGGCGGACCTCAAGCCGCAGCGGATCGACGTGCCGGGTGATCCTTCGTCCGCCGCGTTCTTCGCCGTCGCCGCGCTGATCGTGCCCGGTAGCGAGCTGGTCATCGAAAACGTCGGCCTCAATCCGACGCGCGCCGGGCTGTTCGCGGTCCTTCGCGAGATGGGCGGGCACATCGAGGAGCTGAACCGCCGTGAAGTCGGCGGCGAGCCTGTAGCCGACCTTCTCGTACGCCACTCCGCGCTCGAGGGCATCGAGGTCGACCCCGTCTTCGCCCCGAGCATGATCGACGAATTCCCGATCCTGTTCGTCGCCGCCTCGCTGGCCGAAGGAACGACCACCACCAGCGGCCTCGACGAGCTGCGCGTCAAGGAAAGCGACCGCCTCGCGGCAATGGCTGCCGCGCTCACCGGCGCCGGCGCGCGGATCGAGGAGCGCGAGGATGGCCTCGTCATCGAGGGCACAGGCGGCATGCCGCTGCGCGGGAGCGCCAACAGCCGGACAAGGACTCACCTCGACCACCGTGTCGCGATGAGCATGGCCGTTGCCGGCCTCGCCAGCCGCGACGGCGTCGAAGTCGACGACACCCGTCCGATCGCGACGAGCTTCCCCGCCTTCGAGGCGCTGCTTGACGGGCTGGCGGGATGAGACCGATGTCCTCCCCACGCCCCGCACTTCGTCACCGTGTTTCAACCGTTGCTCCGTACGCCCGGAGGGTCCCCAGGGCCCGATGGATGATGAAGCGGGTTCAGCGTGACGGAATCGGGTTGGGCGGGGCGGCCAAGATGACCCCCGAGACCGCCAATGGCATTGGCTTTCTCGGCATGGTGCTTATCGTCTCGGCCTCTGCCCTTGTCACGGCAAGCAAGACCGCGAACCCGTACCTCGTCGGCGGCCTCGACCTCGTCAGCGCGGCCGCGCTGATCCGCTCGCTCACGGTCAACCGCAACCGGCCGTCGATGGTCCTTGCAAGCGTGTGGGCCGTTGTCGCGCTGTTCGGTCTCGGCAAAGCGCGCCAGCGCGGGAAGCGCGTGTGATCATCGCCGTCGACGGGCCGACCGCCTCGGGCAAGGGCACCATCGCCAAGGCCCTCGCCGCGCATTTCGGCTTGCCCCACCTCGACACCGGCCTGCTCTACCGCGCGGTCGGGCGGCAGGTCTTCCTCGACGGGGGCAATCCGGACGACGCCGGCGACGCCCTCGCCGCCTGCACGTTCCCCGAAGGCCTGCTGCTCGATCCCGAGCTGCGCAGCGAGGCGGTCGGCGGCTTCGCCAGCCGCGTCTCGGTCCATCACTCGGTCCGCGAGGCGCTGTTCGAGCGCCAGCGTGCCTTCGCCACCCAACCCGGTGGCGCGGTGCTCGACGGGCGCGACATCGGCACCGTCATCGCGCCCGACGCCGACGTGAAGCTCTACATCACGGCCAGCCTCCAAGCTCGCGCCGAGCGTCGCTGGAGGGAAATGCACGCCCGCGGCGACCAGCGCTCGCTCGAGGAGATCACCGCGGACCTTCGCCGTCGCGACGAGCGAGACCGCACCCGCGCCGAAGCGCCGCTGCGCCAGGCCGAGGACGCGATCGTGCTGGATACATCGGGCATGACCATCGAAGAGGCGACGGCCGCCGCCTTGGCAGCGGTTAAAGCAGCGTCTCACGCAAACCGCCCATAGCGACCGCTTCCGACCACCCTCACGCACCCGCAGGCCAGCCCCGGTAGGGCTGAACCTTCACGGCCAGCCAAAGCACCTATCCCTCGAAGGGGAGCGCGATGGTTCGCGGCGGCAAGCCCGCCTGGTGATGTCCACAGTCGACCTGCTGCGCGCCAAGGTGCGCGTCCAGGCGCTTGCGGCGCCGCGGCACGTCATCCTCGGGGTCAACAATTTCTGCAATTTGCGCTGCCTCATGTGCGACGTCGGCACCGGCAATTCCGAGACCAACTTCGGCGCCAACCTGATGGGTGCACGTACGCGCTCGATGCCGTGGGACATATTCCGGCAGGTTGCCGACGAGATGGCCGACTTCTGCCCCAGCGCGCGCCTCGGCTTCGCGTTCACCGAGCCGCTCGCCTGGTGCTGCGGCGGCTTCGGCGCCTAGGCAAGCCATCCAGCCTCGGCCGGCCGCTCGCGGCAACGCCGGCTTTTGGACCATCGCTTTCGCTTGCCTTTTGCACCCTTTGCGCCTACCTGCGCCCCGTTCGATCGGGCCGCGGCTCGGGTCGAGTGCGCGCTTCAAGGCACGATCGGGTTTGTCAGGCGGCTTCTCCGCCCTCCCCCGCCTTTTTCGCCCTCGCCTCGGCAGCAGGTTCGAAAGGGCGCTCGCGGCGGCATCCGGCCTCGCGGGCAGTTCGGCCGAAAAGACCGGCGGAGCCAACCGCCTGGCCGGAAAAACTGAACTAGGAACCTCGACTATATGGCTTCAACCGCCAATCCCACTCGCGCCGATTTCGAGGCGCTTCTCAACGAACAACTCGGCGGCGCAGGCGAAGAAGGCTTCGAAGGCCGCGTCGTCCACGGCACCGTCACCGCCATCGAAAACGGCATGGCCCTGATCGACGTCGGCCTGAAGAGCGAAGGCCGCATCCCGCTGCGCGAGTTTGCCCGCGGCGAAGGCGAAGAACAGCTCAAGGTGGGCGACGAAGTCGAAGTGTTCGTCGACCGCGTCGAGAATTCCGAAGGCGAGGCGATGCTCAGCCGCGACCGCGCCCGCCGCGAAGCCGCGTGGGACAAGCTGGAAAGCGAATTCGGCGAAGGCAAGCGCGTCGAAGGCCGTATCTTCGGCCGCGTCAAGGGCGGCTTCACGGTCGATCTCGACGGTGCCGTTGCCTTCCTCCCCGGCAGCCAGGTCGATATCCGCCCGGTCCGCGATGTCGGCCCGCTGATGGATGTCCCGCAGCCGTTCCAGATCCTCAAGATGGACCGCCGCCGCGGCAACATCGTCGTGTCGCGCCGCGCCGTCCTCGAGGAGACCCGCGCCGAGCAGCGCAGCGAGCTGATCGACAAGCTCTCCGAAGGCCAGATCCTCGACGGCGTGGTCAAGAACATCACCGATTACGGCGCGTTCGTCGACCTCGGTGGGATCGACGGCCTGCTCCACGTCACCGACATGAGCTACAAGCGGGTCAACCACCCGTCCGAAGTGATCAACATCGGCGACACCGTGAAGGTGCAGATCGTCCGCATCAATCCCGATACGCAGCGCATCAGCCTGGGGATGAAGCAGCTCGAGAGCGATCCGTGGGAAGGCGTTGCCGCCAAGTACCCGATCGGCGCCAAGGTCACCGGCACGGTCACCAACATCACCGAGTACGGCGCGTTCGTCGAGCTCGAACCGGGCATCGAGGGGCTGGTCCACGTCTCCGAGATGAGCTGGACCAAGAAGAACGTGCACCCTGGCAAGATCGTTTCGACCTCGCAGGAGGTCGAAGTGGTCGTGCTGGAAGTCGATTCCGACAAGCGCCGCATTTCGCTCGGCCTCAAGCAGGCCCAGCGCAATCCGTGGGAAGAGTTCGCCGAGAAGCACCCGGTCGGCTCGACGGTCGAAGGCGAAGTCAAGAACGCGACCGAGTTCGGCCTGTTCATCGGCCTGCCGGGCGACGTCGACGGCATGGTTCACATGTCGGACATCGCCTGGGGCATCTCGGGCGAGGACGCGCTGGCGCTTCACCGCAAGGGCGAAGAGGTGAAGGCGGTCGTGCTCGACGTCGACATCGACAAGGAGCGCATCAGCCTCGGCATGAAGCAGCTCGAGAAGGGCGCGCCGACGGCTCGCGGCGCGGCCGGTTCCGGCGGCCTCAAGAAGAACGACATCGTCACCGTCACCGTGCTCGAGGTCCGCGACGGCGGACTCGAAGTGCAGGCCGGCGACGATGGCGCGACCGGCTTCATCAAGCGCAGCGACCTCGGTCGCGATCGCGACGAGCAGCGGCCCGACCGTTTCCAGGCGGGGCAGAAGGTCGATGCGATGGTCACCGGATTCGACCGCTCGAAGAAGCCGAACTTCTCGATCAAGGCGCGCCAGATCGCCGAAGAGAAGCAGGCCGTGGAGCAGTACGGTTCGTCCGACTCCGGCGCGTCGCTGGGCGACATTCTCGGCGAGGCTCTGAAGCAGAAGAGCGAGTAATTCGCTCCTGCCGGACTATAAGAGAGGCCCGCCCGCTCACCCGAGCCGGCGGGCCTTTCCTAGTCTGCTTCCAGCGCGTAACCTCGGGCCCATGAAGGCCAGCTGCCAGTGCGGAAAGCTCACCGCCACCGTCGCCGACGGTGCGCAGGCGGTCACGGTCATGTGCCATTGCCGCGATTGCCAGCGCCGCACCGGCTCGCCGTTCGGCACCATCGCTTACTTCCCGCGCGAAGCGGTCGCGATAACCGGAAGCCCGCGCGAATACAGCCGTGCCGGCGATTCCGGGCAAACGCTCACCCGCGGCTTCTGCCCCGAGTGCGGCAGCGCTGTGTACGTGAAGGCAAGCCGGATGCCGGACATCACCGGCGTGCCCGTCGGCGCGCTGAACGACCCTTCGTTCCCCATGCCGACCCGCTCGGTCTACGAGGAGAGCAAGCACGACTGGGTCGTCCTGCCCGACGGCATGACGCACCATCCTCGCGGAAGGGACAGCAGCTGGTAAGAGCGATGGTCCAGGTTCACCAATTCCCCTGCCTCAGCGACAACTACGGCTACCTGCTGCACGACCCGGATGGCGGCGAGACGACGTGCATCGACACGCCCGACGCCGATGCCTATCTGCACGAGGCCGATCTCAAGGGCTGGCCGATCACTGCAATCTGGAACACGCACTGGCATCCCGACCACGCCGGTGGCAACGCGGCGATAAAGGCGGCGACGGGGTGCGAAGTCTTCGCCCCGGCAGCCGAGGCGGCGAAGATCGAGGGGGTCGACCAGCAGGTCAAAGGCGGAGACACAGTCAGGCTCGGCGAATGGTCCGCCCAGGTGATCGATGTCGGTGGCCACACTAACGGCCATGTCGCCTATTACCTGCCTGATGCCGGCATCGCCTTCGTCGGCGATTCGCTGTTCGCGCTCGGTTGCGGCCGCATGTTCGAAGGCACTCCGCCGCAGTTCTGGGCCAGCCTCTCACGGCTCAAGGCCCTGCCCCCCGAGACCACGCTGTACTGTGCCCACGAATACACTCAGGCCAACGCGCGTTTCGCGCTTCATGCCGACCCCGACAACGCCGCGCTCAGGGATTACGCCGCCGAGGTCGACCGCAAGCGCGCCGCCGGACAACCGACCGTGCCGATGGGTCTTGCCCGCGAACTGGCGACGAATCCTTTCCTGCGCGCCGATGCGGCCGAGATGCAGGTGCGCTGGGGCGGCAGCTCGCCGCCCGAGACATTCGCCGCCCTTCGCGCGGCGAAGGACAGCTTCAAGGGCTAGGCGTAGGCCGCGGTGAAGCGGCTGCGCGAGTGGTCGTGCTTCTCGAGTTCGTCGACCATCGCGATCGCGTAATCGGCATAGCTGATCTTGCTCTCGCCGTTGGCATCGGTGACCAGCTCGTCCTTGCCGAGGCGGAAACTCCCGGGGCCTTGGCGCGGGCCTTCGAAGATCACCATGGCCGGCGAGAAGAAGGTCCAGTCGACGTCGTGCTCGTTCTTGAGGTCGTCGAGAAAGTCGATCGCCGGCTTGACGATCGGCTTGATGTTCTCCGGAAACCCCGGCGTATCGTACAGCCGCACGCCGTCCTTGTTCTTGAGGCTGGCCGCGCCGCCCATCACCAGAAGGCGATCGACGCCCGCCTGCTTGACCGCGGTGAGCAGCGTCGAGGCCGGAATATTGAAGTGCACCGCGCTGATCACCGCATCGACACCGGCGATCTGCTTCGCCAGCCCTTCCGCATCGGAAGCGTCGCCTTGGACCGGCGTGATCCCATGGCCGCTGGGCAACTTCTCGGGATTGCGTGCGATCGCCACTACTTCGTGCCCGCGCGAGACGAGCTCGTTGGTGATCTGCGAACCGCCCTTGCCGCTTGCGCCGAGAACCGCAACCTTCATGCCCGCTTCCTTTCATCGCTCGCAGCCGGTCCGCGGCTGCCCTTGGGCAGCAGCCTTAGCGACAGCATCGACGCCGGGAAAGCGTTAGACGGCGATCAGATGTTGCCGATGATCTGGTCGGCGAGCTTGCGGTCGGCGGCTTCGCCGTGCTGCTCGGCAATCAGCTGCTGCGCGGCGGCCGCAGCCGCCGTCGCCACCTTGGCGCGGAGCTCCTCGACCGCGGCGCGCTCGGCGGTGGCGATCTTCTCGGCGGCTATAACCTTGTGCCGCTCGATCAGGGCGCTCGCGTCGGCCTTGGCCTTGGCGACGATTTCCTCGGCCTGGCGCTCGGCGCTCGTGCGCAGCTTGGCGACTTCCTCGTCCGCCTCGCGCGCTTTCCTGGCGTATTCGTCGCGCAGCTTCTGCGCTTCTTCACGCAAGGCGCGCGCTTCGTCGAGCTGCTTGCGGATGCCGACGATGCGCTGGTCGAGGATTCCGGCAATGGTTCGCGGCGCTCCGACCCACAGCATGATCAGGAACACGACGATCATCGCCAGGGCGACGAAGGAGCCGGCGCCCATGCCCCAGGCTTCGGGCTCGGCGGCTTCTCCGGCGGCAGCGGCCAACAAGTCAAACACGGTTCAAAGCTCCGGCAACGGCGGCGCGCGCGGCGGTCTCGTCAACCGCGGCGCCGGTCAGCTTGGCAACGATTTGGCGTGCGGCCTCGGCCGCCATCGCCTCGATCTCCACGAGCGCTCCCGCGCGCGCTTCGTCCAGCGCGCTGGCCGCCTTCTCGGCCTGGGCGGCGAGCTTCTTGTCGGCTTCCGCCACGCGCTTCTCGGTATCCCGCAAAGAGCGATCCTTGGCCGCGTGAGCCAGCTCGTGCGCCTCGGCGTGGGCGGCGTTGATCTTGGCGCGCCAGCCCTCCTCGGTCGCGTCGGCTTCCTCGCGCAACCGCTCGGCTTCGGCGAGATCGGCCGCGATCTGCGCATCGCGCAAATCGACGGTCGCCTCGACCTTGGGCACGATCCCGCGCCCGACGAAGAAGTAGATGGAGCCCAGAACTATCGCCAGCCAGAACCACTGCGACAGAAAGACCAGGCCAAGTTGCGTAAGCTGAGGCATCGGTATCGCCCTAGGCTAACCGCCCGGCAGCAAACCGCCGGGCGACGTGCCGATCAACGCGCGTAGAGGATGATCATGGCGACGGCGAACGCCATCAGGCCGAGCAGTTCGGCAGCGGCGAAGCCGATGTACAACGTGCCCGTCTGGCCGCCGGCGGCCGCGGGATTGCGCAACGCGCCCTGAAGGAACGAACCGAACACGAAGCCGACGCCAACGCCGGCCGCACCCACGCCGATCGCCGCGATACCGGCACCGATTACCTGAGCAGAAGCGAGATCCATTTTGCTAACTCCGTTGAACAAACCATTGAATGACTAGTGAAGATTGACCGCATCGTTGATGTAAAGCGCAGTCAGAAGGGCAAACACGAACGCCTGGATGGCGCCGACCAGCAGTTCCAGCGCGCCAACGAATACCACAAAGGCGAACGCCAGCACCGAGACGCCGTAGCCGACCGGGCCTCCGGAGTTGATCCCCTGGATGACGAAGTTGCCGAACACGTCGAGCAGGATATGCCCGGCGAACATGGCGATGAACGGACGCAAGCCGAGGCTGAAGGGACGCACCAAGAAGCTGATCACCTCGACGGGCGCGATGAAGAACTTGAGCGCGAGCGGCGTGTCCTTGGGCACGAACAGGCTGAAGAAATGCAGGCCGTGCTTGTAGAAGCCGACGCCGAGAACGATGGCGAAACTGATGATCGACATCGTGCCGGTGATGCTGAACTGGCTCGTCACCGTGAAGGGATGCGCGGCCGGCACGATCCCGAACGGCATCGCACCGAGCCAGTTGGCCACCAGGATGAAGGTGAAGGCGGTGAAGATCCACGGCAGGTACTTGCGCCCTTCCGGGCCGATGCTCTGCGTGGCCACGTTGCCGAGAAAGCCGGTCAGATACTCGACCGAAGCCTGCCAGCGGCCCGGGACGAGCTCGCGCTTCAGGCCGCCCCACATGAACACCACGATCACGGCAAGGACGACCAGCATCCACAGCGCCGAATTGGTGAACTGGAACGGAGTTGCGGCCAGCTGATCGCTCCCGATGGGATTGATCATGAACTGGTGCATCGGATCGATTTTGCCGGCCGCGGCCACTGCTCTTCTTCCCTAGGTTCCGGTGCGCTTCAGTCTGCGCGGTTCTTGTTCATCTGCACGACGTGGAGGCACGAACCGGCGAAGGCTGCGAACATCAGCCCGAGCATGATCCACGGCGCAGTGCCGAACAGCTTGTCGAGCATGAAGCCAATGATGATGCCGCCGAGGGGATAGCCCACCATCGTCGAGATCACCTGCATCCCGATGGTCCTGACCACGGGCGCGTGCTCCTGCGCAATCCGCTCGTCTTCCGCCTTGCGCGCGGCGGCGATCCGCTCCTCGAGCGATTCCAGCTGCGGGTCCTCGCCGATGGGTGCGTTGTCGGGATCGTTCGCCACGATGGTTGCGTTCGCCTCGCGCAGGGGTTGAAAAGCAGTGTGCGGCCAGGCGGTGCCGGCCGACGACGCGCCGCCCTTACGGAGGGGCGGCAGCCGAGTCAACCGCCCGAGCCGCGAGCTCCAAGGCAGGAGCGCCGCCCGCAGCATTTGAGCTGCGGACGGCGCACGGTGATGCTTGGCGAATGTCGTTTACGGGCAGCGCGGATCGCGGATCGGATCGGCCGAGGTGCGCGTCATCCACTTGCCGTCGGGCGTCTGGTATTTTTCGCCGGGAGCCGTGCGGGCGATGGCCAGACAGCCGGCCGTCAGCGCGTAAGCTTCAAGCGTGGCATTCGCTGCTTGTGCCTTCTGCGCGTAAAGCGCACGGCGCTTGATGTTGATGTCATTGACCAGCTTCTGGAGCGCCGCGTCGCCGCCACTGACAATGCCGAGATAGCCGTCCGCCTTCTCGCCGACCTTGCCCGACTGGCGCGCCGCCTCGTAAGCAGGATCGCGCTGCGCAAGGGCCGGCGCGGCAATGCCCGCGAGCGCCACCGCAGCGGCCGAAAGCGCCAGCGCGGCGCGAGTAAAACCCGTATTCATGGCTTTCTCCATCAGAAGATACTCGAGTTCTCTTCAATCGTGTTCTGCGCACCTGGCGCCAGTCTATAGACCACTTCCTGCTTCACGTTGATGTTGAGCTCGATCACGATCGGCTTGTCGGGCGCCGAAACGGATATACAGCCCGCAGCCATGCCGCTGCCCAGCATCGCCATCATTGCCGTGCCTGCCCGTCTGACCCCGCCCATCGGGACCTTATGCGCGCGGCACGCAGGGTTGGTCAATTTCGCTACCTTCATGGCCTATTCTCACTTTCGGGGCGCTGAATGATGCCTTCATCGGGTGTTCGTTTGGCTGGCGTGGGCGGCGCTGCCGGGACGTTACCGGCGGGAACCACGTTGCCGTTCGCGTCGACCAGCAGGCCTTCCTTGGCGAGGTCCTCGGGGCTGCGCACCATCGTCGGGTCGTACATCGAGCGGATGTTCGTGATCAGCTGGTAGAATGGCGCTGTGATGGTGACGACGAAGCGGAACGGCAGCTTGGCGAGGCGCCGGGTGATGAAGTTTTTCTTGGCGCCCGCGCCCTGGCTGACGCCGTCGAACCGCACGCGCGTGACGATTTCGCCCGTCAGCGGACCGTTCATGTCGACGGTCATCCCCTGGTAATCGAGCGAGCGCAGGGCATCGAAGGCCATGTTGGCCATCGTCGAAAGGTCCTTGTAGGTGAGATCGCCGACGTACGAGACGTTGCCGCCGCCGCGCGACTGCAGGTGCCCGTCCTGGATGCGTCCGTTGCCGTCCTTATCGAAGACCAGCGGCACCTGGCCATCGAAGATGCCGGTCGCGGAGATGTTTTCGAGATCCATGTGCTCGACGAACTGCGCGGCATCGAGGCCCCTGATGTCGAGAACGTAGGCGCGCTGCTCGCTGGTGCCGAGGTTGAGTCTCACGGGCCGCATCGTCAGCGTGCCACCCATGAAGGGCCAGGTGCCGCGGTTGACGGTGAGCGCCTGCCCGTTCGTGAGCTGGAACGAGATCTCGCCGTTCTCCACCTCTATGCCGGGATTGACAGACGCCACCTTGATGACCTGATCGGGCGCAGTCGTCAGGCCGAGCAGGTCGGTGAACTCGACAGTGCCGGAGGCTCCCTTCACTGGCCCGAACGAGGCTGCAAAATCGAGGGCATCGCTGGAGAACCTGCCCGAGCTTGTGACGCCTTTCTCATCCCAGTCGATCCGACCCTTGCCGGTGACGGTCCCCTTGACATTGGCAACGACGCCCAGCGTCAGTTGCGAAAGCTGCACCGGCTGCAATCCCTTGCCGAAGGTGAGTCCCGGAACCGTCAGATCGGCATGGCCGCGGCCCGTGGCGAGGTCGTGAGTCAAGGCCACCTGTGCGACATCGGCACCCCCGTTCGGCACCCTCAGGTCCGCATCGGCCGTGATGACATTGTTGAAAAGCGACAGGGAGGCGCCGCGGGCGACCAGGGGTTCGAACCGGGGCGGGCTCTGGCGGTCGATCAGCCGGAAGGCGCCGTCGACGAGACGCAGGCGCCCGGCGGCGTATTCCCAGGCCCCGCTGCCGTCGACGATGTCCATCGGAACACTGAACAGCTTGACGTCGGTTCCCCCAAAGCGGCCCGCGATTGTCCGGCCGAGGTGCGCGGTGAGGTCGTTGATGGCGAAAGTGGTCGCCGTGGCGCGCGGTCCCAGCGTCACCAGCAGGCGCCGCGCGGTCACCGTGCCCGGATAAGCGAAGCCGATCGGGCCGCTGCGGATCGCGATCGGTGTCTGCCCCAGCGTGCCGCCGACATCGAGCGAGGGAACGCCCGCCGCCAGCCTGAGACCGGCGGGTCCATAACGCAGGATCGGCTGCCCTTGCGAGGGGCAAATCATCACGCCGCGTCGCTCAAGCGTGAGATCGGCGAAGCGCAGCGAAGCGAACCTCACCTGTGTGCATTGGCGCCACACCGCGAGGCCCGCGGCCTTCGACCAGTTGCCCGAGACCGGCAGCAGCAATCCTTCCGCATGCCCGCCCGGCAAGTCGCCGCTGAGGAGTGTCGTTCCGGAAAAACCGATTCCGCCCGCTTTGGAAACGACGGCAAGCGAGGGGATGGCGATGCTCCCGCCTTGCGCCTCGTAAGGGGCCATCGTCACGCGAGCATTGAAGCCCTCGTTGCCCTGCTGATCGATCCGGGCTTCGATCCGCGGCAGGTTGCGACCGCCGGTGGCAATGTTTCCGGCGATCCGGGGAAGTCTCCCCGCGGCATGGCCGTACTGGAAGCGCGAGAGCGAAAGCACCGGCTCGCCGCTCCCGCCGACAACAGCCGCCTGGGGAATGACGAGGCTGGTGGCCGAACCCGTCTTGCCCCAGCTTGCCTCGCCGACGACGGAGCTGCCGTTCGCCTCGTACAGAAGCGCTCCATGGATCTTGCGCAGGATCGAGCCGAGCAAAGTCTCGCCGGCGCCATCGGCCGCACTGGCCAGCGATTTGTCCAGACCGGGTCCGGGATGGAGTCCGGTGCCCTTGAAGTCCGCCTGCAGGCGGACCCAGTCGAATCCCTCGCCGGCCCGAAGCGAACCGCTCGCATTGAGGCGGGCGAGCCTTGCCTGCGGATGGGCAATCCCGAGAGCCTCAGCCCCGTAGCTCACATTCAATTCGCCGCGACGGAATGCCATCTTTGCTTTAAGGTTGAGAGCATCGGCCGCGGTGTCGGCGAACGCGATGGCGCGGGTGCCACCGGCAAACGTCCCCTCGCCCCCGGCGAGGTCGCGGTCCATCTTCACCTTGGCCTGCAGCGCGGCCTCGCTCAGCCGGGTCGCGCCTGTCCCGCAATCGAGCGACGTGAGCCTCAGTGGTCCCTCGAAACTCGGGCGCTCGGCATCGATGCCGAGCTTCCCGTACAGCGTCGTTCCAACGACCTGACATTTTCCCAGGCTCAAGCGCGGTGCCGTCGCCGCCAGGATGCCCTTGAAGCCGCCGCGCAGGTATCCTTTGCCTTGCGCCTTGATGCCGACAGGGCCGAAATCGGTTTCGAGCAGGGCCCGGCCATCGTTGACGACGAGGTTGAAGGCGGGAAGCTCGAAAGGCCGCGGCGGCTTCTGAGGCTGGAAGATCAGCGGATCGAGCGCGCCGAAGCTCAGCTTGCCGCGAAGGTACGTGCCGTAAAGGCGCGGCCTGATGAGGGCCACGCTGGAAATCGCCGGGAAGCCGAAGCGATAGCGGATCGCGACCTCGGCGCGCTGCACGGTGAGGTCGGGGTGTTTGGGGTCGCCGACGACGATGTTGCTGAGGACCTGGTATTTCCCGCCAATGCGATCGATCTTGTAGGTCGCCCGGACGTGGTGCGAGCGCAGGTAATCGTCGATCAGGTTGCCGGCGAACTTGTTGCGCTGAAGCCACACCGCCAGCAACGCTGCGCCGACGATCAGCAGCAATGGGAGGACTATCCAGCGCCACCAGAATGAGCGCTGGCGCGCAACATCTGGGGCGGTGTCGTACTCGGCATCCTGCTCCATTCCCGGGCCTCTTGCGCGCATGCCGCTGCAAAGGCAATGCAGGCGGCGTCAGGGGAACAAACGCATTTGTCCGAAAAACGGCCCGGGCGGCGCGAATCGTCCATGCCGACGGCGGCCACCTGGAGCGCCTGCGCCGCAGGGCAGACGGCATCGGGCCCAAGCAATCACCGGGCTAATTCGTCCACATCAACCCAAAGTCGAATGGATTGATCCGAGCGAGGGGACGAGGGCTCAGTCGGCCTTAATCCCGAACCTGCCGTAGAGCATCTTCAATGACGGATCGCGGGCCAGAGCCTCGCGCACGTCGTCCGCCCCGCCCCGGTCGCCCATCGCCTCGCGAACCACACCGCGCAGGTAAAGGCTCGGCGTCTGATCGGGACTGGCGCTAAGCGCGGCATCCAGATCCTTGACCGCATCCTGGTAACGGCCGAGCCGAAAGTAGCCCATCGCCCGGCTGTCGAGTACGTAGGGAGCCCAATTGGCGTGCTCCAGCGCGTCGGTGCAGTCCTGCGCGAGTCCGTCGAGCTGGAACTGCCATGTTGCCCGGTAATAGCATTTGGCGTTGAGCAGAGCGGGATCGCCCGGCCGCTGCTGCAGGGCTTGGTCGATCCTGGCAAGCCCCGCTTCCTTGTGTCCCGCCATCGCGTCGAGGTCGCTTAGCACCAGCGCCAGGTTCTCCATGTTGTCGGGGTTGCTGGCCTGCTGCTCCATCAGGCTCTTCGCCTCATCGACGCGGCCAAGGTCGGCGAGCACGTCGGCCTTGAGATATGCCGTGGCAAAGCCCGGCTCGAGCTGCATCGCGGCTTCGGAATCCGCCAGCGCGCCTTTGAGATCGCCCATGTCAATCCGCAGATCGGCCCTGCGCATATAGACATCCGCGCTAGGCTGTTTCTCTATCACGTCGTTGAGATCGGAAAGCGCGCCCTTTCTGTCGAAAGTGCTCGCCCGGAATCTGGCGCGGTCGGCTTCGCGCGACACGTCGTCCGGCTTGGCGGCGATCAGCTTCGCGTAGGCCTCTTCGATGTTCGCGAGAGGTGATCGATCTGCGCCGCCCGCAAAACGATAGCGCCGCACCGTATCGATCGGCGCGCGCAGGGTGAGCCTCAATGAGCCGAGTTGCGCAGCCTTGGCTTTCTCGGCGGGCACCTGGCTGGCCGGGAGTTCTCCGCCCGGCCAGACCAAGCTGTCGGTAACCGTCAGCGTGCTGCCGCTCAGCGCCGCCTGTCGACGGAGATGCACGTTCGCGACCTGCTCGTCGAAATTGGTCTTGCCCTCCAGCGAGTACGCATTCTTGTCCGGCGGAAGCAGCCACTCGACCACGCGCTGCTCGGATTGGGGGCCGGGCAGCGAGACGGGTATGTCGCGCCACGCCGGGCGCGAACGGTCAGGCTTGAATTCGAAGCGGGAGGTGGGAAGATCGATGTCGTCGCTGGCGCGTCCCTGCTGCCATTTCCAGCCCGACGGCAGCGTCCCCGAAACCTGCAACGTCGCGACATTGGCCTCGGGATCGTAGGAATGGGAGCTTTCAACAAGCCAGTGGTTTCCCACGACATTGCTGAGATAGGTGTCGATGAACTGCTCCAGACCTTCCTTGTTGGCCTGGCTTGTCATGGCCCTGAAGGTGGCGCCCGCAACCCCACGCAAGGTCCATTTCGCCTCGAACAGCGCCAGCAGGTCGACCCCGGCCCGTTGATCGATGGTCAACGTGAGCTCGGTATCGAAGGCCTTCGGAGCCTTTGGCGCCAGAGCCATTAGGTCCGCCCCATCGGGCCGCAACGGCAAGCCGTAGGCGAAATCCGGCACATCGCCGATGACATCGCTGCTGGCACCGGAGCTGGTGCCGTCGAGCCAGTAATCCGTCCCGCCGATCGTCGCGTGCACGATTATGTGGTCGAAGTCGGCCGGCATCGGCAACATGGACGGCAGGGCATCGCCCGTCTTCGAGGCGACGACGAACGCCTCCGCCTGGATTCCCATTTGCCGCAACATGGCTAGAAGCAGTAAGGTCTTGGCCTTGCAGTCGCCGTAGCGTTTGGTCCACGTGTCGGTGGGTGTTTGCGGAACGTAATTGCCGCCGTTCATGCCGTTCGCGAGATAGGAGATCTGGTCCTGAACCACCCGCAGCGCTGCTAGCGCACGGTCAAGTGGTTGTGAGTGCGCCTTCTCGATGTCGGCCACCTGCTGGGCGATTGGGCCGCCCGGTTCGATCGCTCCCTTGGTCGCGAAAAGCGGCGCCAAGGTGCGCGAAACGTCCCGCCAGTCCGCGAAGTTGCCCACTTGGATGAGTTGGGGGAGCATATGATAGCGCAATGGCGCATCGTCCGGCAGGTCGGCGGGCTTCGCCAGCGGCAGCGGGATCGTGAGCGTGTCGTAACCCTTGGCAACGGTAGGTTGCAGATTCTCGAGAGCGTCCGTTTTCCACGCCACCTCTTCGCGGGCCGGCCAGGAGACGATGACGCGCGCAAAACCAATGTCGATCGGCTTCGCCGCGAGCGGAATTACCATCTGGGCCTTCCCACCGAGCGCCTTGTCGTCGGTCGTGACGGAATAGCTCAACCGGAGTATGTCGCCGACGCGCAAGCCGGGAACGGGCAAGGTCGCAGTGAGTACGCCGTTGATGGTGCGCATTTCCAGCTGCTGCTCGCGCCGAAGGACATCAAACCGCACCCCCTGTTTGAGCACGTCGATTTCCTTGCCGTCGCGCTCGATGGCCACGCGATGGACAATGAGGTCGCCCTTGTCTGGAATCCAGTTAGCCTGGACGGTGCCCGCGCCCTGCAGGATCTGTGGGTTGTCGATGCGAATGGCTCGATCGGTATAGGCCCACAGACGGCCGCCTTCGATGCGCTGCTGATTGTCGAGCAAGACGATCGGGGACGTGGTGGGCGCGGCCGGCAAGCTGGCAACCTGCACCCAAGACGGCGCCGGTTGGTAAAGCGGCTCTTCGCCGGCAAGCGCCGGAGCGGCGGCGGTCGCAATTGAAATTCCAACAATAAAGCAAAGGCGCACGATGCCCCTCCCCTGTTCTCCCGCCGCCCCGGACCTGGCTGGATGTTCCGATTGAACCATGCTCGAGGCGCGAATTCAACCGCGCGGGGTCGGCAGGGTTGCCCGAACCAAATGGCTCAGACTGCGATCGCGAAAGAAGCTAGCTCGACAGGGCGATCGTGGCCGGGGGCTGTTGCGATTGCGTCAGCAGCTTGGCCGTCTCGATCGGCGCGGCAAACGAGGTGCCGGTGGCGATCGCCCTTGTGCCGTCGGCCATGATGGTCGGAACGTCCACGCCCCATTGCCAGACATAGCGGTAGCCCGGCGTGTCAGGTTGGGGGCGGTTCGTGCCCTTCCACGGCTGTCCGTCAGCGTCGAGCGCCCCCACGAGAATGGTGTTGGGGTAGCCGGCCTTGGCCATCCTCAGATTGCCGGGATGATCGAGACCGTCGTTCCCGGCGGCCATGATGACGCGAATCCCGCGCGCGGAGGCATCGCGGATCGCGTCGACGATCAGCGGATCTTCCTTGAGATTGAGCGAAATGTTGATCGCCGTCACGCCGAGCTCGGTTGCCTTGCGAATGGCGGCCGCGATCGGCCGCACATCGTGCTGGCACGGTGGATTGACCTCTTTCGGGCAGCCTTCGAGGTCGTCGATCCGGAAAGAGATGATGTAGATAGGCTCTTTCGCCTCGCGCTCCATGATCGTCGCGACCATGGTTCCATGATCGTAGCGCGGCCGGAATGCAGGGCGCGCCGGCGAGGCGCCGAAATCATATTCTTCCAACAGGACATTGCGCAGCTCGGGGGTGCGGGCGACCCCGCTGTCGATGATGGCGACGACCGGGACTTTCGGCGATGACTGTGTCTCGGGCGCTGCGACCGCGGCGCCGTCTTGGGCCTGCACGAGAACACATGCCCCCGCGAGCGCGAGGAACACCGAAAGAAACCGCAATTCGACCCCCACACGGCTTTTGCCGCAAGTCGTGATTGATCCCGCCGGCGAAACCGCCGGTGACGCCATTATCTATGCTATGAAAATGAACGCAAGTTTACCGTAAGGCACGGTTCATCTTAAAACTGGGGAAAAGGCGGGCGCGCGCCGGCCCGAGGCTGCGACTTGCCATTGCGGCCGCGTCCCCCTAGCGGCTGCGGCATCCCGCTCGCTTCGGAGTATTCGATGGTACCGCGCTATTCCCGCCCAGCCATGGTGGCGATCTGGGAGCCCGAGGCGAAATATCGCATCTGGTTCGAGATCGAGGCCCATGCGACCGAGAAGCTGGGCGAGCTGGGCGTGGTCCCGAAGAGCGCCGCCAAGGCGCTGTGGGACTGGTGGAAGACAAAGCCCCCGATCGACGTCGAAGCGATCGACCGCATCGAGGCGGTCACCAAGCACGACGTCATCGCGTTCCTCACCTGGGTATCCGAGCAGGTGGGTGACGAGGCGCGGTTCATGCACCAGGGCATGACCAGCTCGGACGTGCTCGACACCACCCTTGCCGTCCAGCTCGCGCGGTCAGCCGATATCCTGCTTGACGATCTCGACCACTTGCTTGCCGCGCTCAAGAGGCGCGCGCTGGAGCACAAGTACACCCCGACAATCGGCCGCAGCCACGGCATCCATGCCGAGCCGGTCACTTTCGGCTTCAAGCTCGCTCAGGCCTATGCCGAGTTCGCCCGCGGGCGCGAGCGACTGCAGGCGGCGCGGGCCGAAATCGCCACGTGCGCGATCAGCGGCGCTGTCGGCACATTCGCCAACATCGACCCCGCGGTGGAAGAGCACGTCGCGAAAGCGATGGGCCTGGCGCCCGAGCCCCTCTCGACCCAGGTCATCCCGCGCGACCGGCACGCAATGTTCTTCGCGACGCTGGGCGTGATCGCCAGCTCGATCGAGCGGCTCGCGACCGAGGTCCGCCACTTGCAGCGCACCGAGGTGCTCGAGGCGGAGGAATACTTCTCGCCCGGCCAGAAGGGCTCGAGCGCGATGCCGCACAAGCGCAATCCGGTGCTGAGCGAGAACCTCACCGGCCTCGCCCGCGTCGTGCGCGGGGCGGTGGTGCCGGCGATGGAGAACGTGACCTTGTGGCACGAGCGCGACATTTCACACTCCTCGGTCGAGCGGTTCATCGGCCCCGATGCCTGCATCACCCTCGATTTCGCCCTCGCCCGCCTGACGGGGGTGATCGACAAGCTGCTGGTCTATCCCGAGCGAATGCAGAAGAACCTCGATCGCATGGGCGGCCTCGTCCACTCGCAACGGGTGCTGCTGGCGCTGACCCAGGCGGGGCTGAGCCGCGAGGACGCCTACGCCGCGGTCCAGCGCAACGCGATGAAGGTGTGGGAGAGCGACGGCGCGCTGTCCCTGCTCGATCTGCTGAAGGCCGATCCGCAAGTGACCGCGGCCCTGTCGCCCGCGCAGCTCGAGGAGAAGTTCGATCTCGACTATCACTTCAGGCAAATCGACCGCATCTTCGAGCGGGTGTTCGGTGAAAGCTGAGGCTTAACGCGAGGCCGCGGCGCCCCCTTCCCTTCCGCCGCCAATCGCCCTAGCAGTCGCCTCATCGCAAGAGGGAGACGAAGTGCCATGCAAATCGTCCGCACGATCGTCTGGGTGCTGCTGCTGGTGGCCCTGCTGATCTTCTCGTTCAATAACTGGACCGCTGTGACCGTGAAGATCTGGGAGGGCCTGTTGCTCGATACCAAGCTCCCGGTCCTGGTGATCGTCTCGTTCCTCGTCGGGCTGGTGCCGATGTGGCTGCTGCACCGCGGCAAGATGTTCTACCTCAATCGCCGTATAGGTTCGCTGGAGACGGCCGCCCGCACGGCAGCCGTGACACCGGTCGCCGCTCCGCCCGCCGATCCGGCCGCCGAGCCTGCAACCGCACCCGAGCATCCGATCGAGAATCCCGGCCCGCTGAAATCGGAGTAATGGTGAGCAATCCAGTCTACCTGGCTCTCGATGTCCCGCAACTCGACGCGGCGAAGGCAATGGCCGAAAAGGTCAAGGCGCACGTCGGCGGGTTCAAGCTCGGTTTGGAGTTCTTTTGCGCGCACGGCCACCATGGGGTGCACGAAATCGCCCATGTCGGATTGCCGATCTTCCTCGACCTGAAGTTCCACGACATTCCGAACACCGTCGCCGGCGCGATGCAGGCGATCCACGTGCTGGAGCCGGCGATCGTGACCGTCCACGCCGGCGGCGGCCGGGCGATGCTCGAGGACGCCAAGGCGGCGGCCGCGAACGGCACCAAGGTCGTGGCCGTGACGCTGCTCACGAGCCTCAACCAACGGGATCTCGAACGCGCCGGCGTCAACGGCACGGCACACGACCAGGTGATGCGTCTTGCCGAACTGGCGCAGTCGGCCGGGCTCGATGGCATAGTCTGCTCCGGGCACGAGGTCGGAGCGGTGCACAAGCAATGGAAGGACGGCTTCTTCGTCGTTCCCGGCCTCCGGCTGAACGGAGTCCACGCGGACCAGAAGCGCGTCGTGACCCCTCGCAAGGCACGCGACGAAGGGGCGAGCGTGCTCGTCGTCGGCCGCCCGATCAGCCGCGCTGAGGACCCCGTTGCCGCTGCGAGGGCCATCGAGGCGACGCTCTAGCCTGCGCTTCCCATTGCGGTGCGCCTCGCCTAACGGGGCGCACGATGGCCAAAGTGGATGTGAAGATTTGCGGTTTGTCGACGCCGGAAACGGTCGATACGGCCGTGGCGGCCGGGGCGACGCACATCGGCCTCAATCTGTACGAGCCGAGCCCGCGATATGTCCCGCTCGACCGCGCGGCCGCCTTGCGCGCCCGCGTGCCGGAGCACGTCAAGGTCGCCCTGGTAATGGTCGGGATGGACGCGGACGCGACGGCGCGGGCGATCGCAGCGGTCAAGCCCGACATCGTGCAGTTTCACGGCGCCGAGACGCCCGATTGGCTGGCCATGGTCCGCGACAGGTCACAGGTCGAGCTATGGAAGGCGATCGGCGTGCGCAACGCGCAGGCCCTCGAGCAAGCGGCGCGCTTCAAGGGCATCGCCGACCGGGTGCTGTTCGATGCCGCCGGCGGGTCGATGCCCGGCGGCAGCGGGCTGGCGATCGACTGGCCGCTGCTGGCCGGCTTCCGCCATGCCGTGCCGTGGGGCCTTGCCGGGGGACTGACGCCCGCGAACGTCGCGGAGGCGATCCGCACGACGGGCGCCGAGCTGGTCGATACGTCGTCAGGCGTCGAGGGCGCGCCCGGCGTGAAGGATGTGGACTTGATCCGGGCGTTCTGCAAAGCGGCGCGCGGATCATGAGCACGCAACCCAACTCCTTCCGCACGCAGCCCGACGAGCGCGGGCATTTCGGCCAGTTCGGCGGTCGCTACGTCGCCGAGACGTTGATGCCGCTGATCCTAGACCTCGAGAAGGAATATCGCGCGGCCAAGGCGGATGCGAAGTTTCACGAGCAGTTCGAGGACTTGCTCGAGCACTACGTCGGCCGCCCGAGTCCGCTCTATTTCGCGCCGCGGCTGACCGAGGCGCTTGGCGGCGCGCAAGTGTGGTTCAAGCGCGACGAGCTCAACCACACCGGCGCGCACAAGATCAACAACTGTATCGGCCAGATCCTGCTGGCGATGCGCATGGGCAAGACGCGGATCATTGCCGAGACGGGCGCCGGCCAGCACGGCGTCGCCACCGCCACCGTCTGCGCGCGCTTTGGCCTGCCGTGCGTGATCTACATGGGCGAGACCGACGTCGAGCGGCAGAAGCCCAACGTCTTCCGCATGAAGCTGCTCGGCGCCGAGGTCATTCCCGTGACCAGCGGCTCGCGCACGCTCAAGGACGCGATGAACGAGGCGCTGCGCGACTGGGTCGCCAACGTCCACGACACCTTCTACATCATCGGTACCGCGGCGGGGCCGCATCCCTATCCCGAGCTGGTACGCGACTTCCAGTGCGTGATCGGCCGAGAGGCGCGTGCGCAGATGCTTTCGCGCACCGGCCGCCTGCCCGACCTCCTGGTGGCGGCGATCGGCGGCGGCTCGAACGCGATCGGGCTGTTCCACCCGTTCCTCGACGACGCCGAAGTGAAGATGCTCGGGGTCGAGGCCGCCGGGCACGGGCTCGACAAGGAGCACGCGGCGAGCCTCGCCGGCGGCGCGCCGGGCATCCTCCACGGCAACAAGACCTACCTGCTGCAGGACGCCGACGGGCAGATCACCGAGGCGCACTCGATCAGTGCTGGGCTCGACTATCCCGGGATCGGCCCGGAGCACGCCTGGCTCAAGGAGACCGGCCGCGTCGAATATGGCTCGGCTACCGACGCCGAAGCGCTCGACGCGTTCCAGCTTCTCTGCCGCACCGAGGGCATCATCCCCGCCCTCGAACCGAGCCACGCCATCGCCGCCATCGCCAAGCGCGCGCCGGAGATGCCGAAGGACGCGATCATTCTCGCCAACCTGTGCGGGCGCGGCGACAAGGACATTTTCACCGTTGCCGACGCGCTGGGAGTGGGGATGTGAAGCTTCTTTGGATCGTCCTCGCGACAGCGGTGACGACTTCGGTCACCTGGCTGGTCGTGCATAATCTCATCGCCTACACGAATGGGCGTCATTGGAGCGTTCCAAGCGATATTTGGATCGTCTTCGTCGCCGCGTTTTTTGGCAGGACGATGGGGGCGGCTTTCTGGGGTGACAAAGCGAAATGACCCGTCTCGCCTCCGCCTTCGCCAGGGGCCGTCCCGCCCTCGTCGCGTTCATTACCGCGGGTGACGGCGACACCGCGGCTAACCTCGACGCCCTCGTCGCCGGCGGCGCGGACGTGATCGAGCTTGGAATGCCGTTCACCGATCCGATGGCCGACGGCCCGGCCATCCAGGCGGGGAACCTGCGTTCGCTGCGCGCCGGGACGACCACCGCGGAAATCCTCATGATCGCCAACGAATTCCGCGAGCGGCACCCCGACGTGCCGCTGGTGTTGATGGGTTATGCCAACCCGATGGTCCGCCGCGGGCCCGAATGGTTCGCCAAGGAGGCCAAAGGCTGCGGCGTCGATGGCGTGATCTGCGTCGATCTCGCACCGGAGGAGGACGCCGATCTCGGTCCCTACCTGCGCGCCGAAGGCGTCGACCTGATCCGCCTCGCCACTCCGACCACCGACGACGCCCGCCTGCCCACCGTTCTCAACGGCGCCAGCGGGTTCCTCTATTACGTCTCCGTTGCCGGGATCACCGGAAAGCAGCAGGCCGCGCTCGAATCGATCGAGCACGCCGTCGCCCGCCTCAAGCGCTCGACCGACCTGCCCGTCGCGGTCGGCTTCGGCGTGCGCACGCCCGAGCAGGCCCGCGCCATCGCCCGCGTTGCCGACGCAGTCGTCGTCGGCTCGGCGCTGGTCGAGATCGTCGGCCGGCACGGCCGCGCCGCGCCGGAACACCTGCGCGCCTACACCGCTTCACTGGCCGAAGCCGTCCACTCCGCCCGCAAGGAGGCCCTCGCATGAGCTGGCTCACCCGCGTCCGCAATTCCCTCACCTTCGGCAAGAAGCGCGAGACGCCCGAGGACTTGTGGGTCAAGTGCCCCGGTTGCAGCGAGATGCTGTTCACCAGGGAATACGAAGCGAACCTCTACGTCTGCCCGCGCTGCCAGCACCACGGCAGGATCGGCGCCGACACGCGCCTGATGCAATTGCTCGATGACGGATACGAGCTGCTGCCCGAACCGGAGGTGCGCGAGGATCCGCTGAAGTTCCGCGACTCCAAGCGCTACACGGACCGGCTGAAGCAGGCGCGGGCGAAGAACCCGCACGAGGACGCCTTCACCGCGGCTGTCGGCACGATCGAGGGCCACAAGGCGGTCGTCGGGGTGCAGGATTTCCTGTTCATGGGCGGCTCGATGGGCCAGGCGGTCGGTTCCGCGTTCGTCGCCGGGGCCGAGCGGGCGCTCGAGGAGAAGTGCGGCTACATCGTCGTCACCGCGGCCGGCGGGGCAAGGATGCAGGAGGGCATCCTCAGCCTGATGCAGATGCCCAAGGCGACGGTGATGACGCGGCGGCTGAAAGAGGCCGGCCTGCCGTACATCGTCGTCCTGACCGACCCGACCACCGGCGGCGTCACCGCCAGCTACGCGATGCTCGGCGATGTGCACATTGCCGAGCCGGGCGCGCTGATCGGGTTCGCCGGGCAGCGCGTGATCCAGGAAACGATTCGCGAGAAGCTGCCGGAAGGCTTCCAGCGCGCCGAGTATCTCCACGAGCACGGCATGGTCGACATGGTCGTCCCGCGCAGCGAGCTGCGGCCGATGCTGGCGAAGCTGCTCGGTTACATGAGCCAAGCGGAGGCCGCGTGACGAGAACGTTCCTCTCCCCCAGGGGGAGCGGGGCGAGCCGCCGGCTGACGGACGGGCATCGGCCGCTGCCCCTGTGCTCGCGGCCTGGCCCCTGCGACTATGCGACGCCTGGTCACACTTCCCGGCCCGGGGAGAATTTGTGAAAGACTTCGCCGCTTCCGATGATCCGCGCGTCCAGGCGCAGCTCGACCGCCTGTCGAAGCTGTCGCTCCCGCAAGGTCGCCTCGGGCTCGACACGATCCGCGCGTTGCTGGGCCGGTTGGGCGACCCCCAGAAGCGTTTGCCGCCGACTTTCCACGTCGCCGGCACGAACGGCAAAGGCTCGACGTGTGCCTACTTGCGGGCGATGCTGGAAGCGCAAGCGCTCAAGGTCCACGTCGCCATAAAGCCGCACCTCGTGCGCTACAACGAGCGCATCCGGATCGCCGGCGAGCTGATCACCGACGAGCTGCTTGCGACGCTTCTCGGTGAAGTCCTCGACGCCAGCGAGGGCCTCGATCCGAGCTTTTTCGAGATTACCACGGCGGCCACATTCCTGGCCTTCGCGCGCAACCCGGCCGACGCGTGCATTATCGAGGTCGGCCTCGGCGGCCGCTTCGATGCGACCAATGTGCTCGAGCATCCTGCGTGCTGCGGCATCGCCACGCTCGGCATCGACCACGAGGCCTTCCTCCTGGTACCGGAGGAAGGCGCGCCCGAGGCCCCGCTTTGCCGTATTGCGTTCGAAAAGGCCGGCATTGCCCGTCCCGGCTCACCGTTGGTCACGCAGGCCTACCCTAAGGACGTGGAGCTGGAAATCGAGCGCCGCGCCGGGCTTGCGGGAGCACCGCTGCACATGCGCGGGCGCGACTGGTGGGCCGACGTGGGCGAGGCGATCGAATACCGCGACCGCTTCGGCGAGCTGACGTTGCCGTTGCCATCCCTCCCCGGCCGCCACCAGGGCGACAACGCGGCGCTCGCCGTGGCCATGCTGCGGCACCAGGACTATGTCACGGCGCCTGTCGAAGCGATGGCGGCGGGCCTGCGCTCGGCGAGGTGGCCGGCGCGCCTGCAATTGCTCGGCTCAGGGCCCCTGACGGCCCTTGCCCGGGGTCACGCGGTGTGGCTCGATGGTGGGCATAACGCCGACGCGGGCCAGGCGATCGGCCGCCATTTCACCGGCCAGAAACTGCACCTCGTCATCGGCATGCTCGCCAACCGTCACCCCGAGGCGATCATCGGACCGCTCGAGGATCGCTTGCTCAGCGTGACGGCCGTTCCCATCGAGGGAAGCGACAGCCACGGCGGCCTCGCCTACGGCCCACGCGCGCGTTGGGCCGCCAGCCTGGAGGAAGCGCTCGGCTCCTTGCCGGCGGACGGCAGTCCCGTGCTGATCGCAGGGTCGCTCTATCTTGCCGGAAAGGCGCTCAAGGCCAACGGCGAGCTCCCGGACTAGGCTCAGCTCCCCGGGTTGAACGTCCCGGCGACCCATTCCTTGGCCGCGGTCTGCAACCCCATCGCCTCTTCCCGGACCACCGACGGCGCCTGCTGCCGCGTTTGCACGAGGACCGTCAACGGTAGCGGGCGGTCGAACTGGAAGCCGATATGGTCGTCCTCGCGCCACGCGGGCGTGCCGAAGGATTCGAACTGCAGCCAGGTCAGCACGCCCTGCCTCATGAGCTCGGGCTGGCTGAGGATGAGATGCGCGCCGCCTTGCGAAAGATCGATCAGGCGGACTTGCTGGCGGCCCTCCAGCGTCTCCAGCCGGGCGGCAATGCCCAGCCGGAGCCGCGCAAAGGCCCTTCGCGGAGCCTGACCGTCTGTGGCAGGCAAAACCGTCATGGCTCGAATCCTAGGCACCGCGGCTTAGCGGAGGCTTAGGGGACAGCCCCAATATCCGGTTAACGGCAGTTAACCTTATGAAGTAACGGCCGGAATCGGCGCACTTCGCGCCTCGCGCGTGGCCCGTGCCCATTCGAGGAGCACGAACACGGTCGAGACGAGCGCCGTGACGGCGGTCCAGCGGAACACCGGGGCGTAGCCGTATGTGTCGAACGCCTCTCCCACGGCTCCGCGGCCCAGGGTGCCGACCAGCGACAGCAGCGAGCCGAGCAAGGCGTACTGAATGGCGCCGTACTTCTTGCTGACGATGCTGGTGACGTAAGCGACGAACGCCGTGAGGGCGAGGCCGGTCGTGATGTTCTCGTAGCAGATCGCGAGCAGCAGGCGCATCATTCGCTCGTCGCTGCCGAAAGCCTGCGCGAGCGCATCGAGCCGCAGCAAGTGAGCGAAAGCGTCGATCATCGGCGCACCGTCGGCGAGGTCGGCGTAAAGGAAGTTGCCCAGCGGCGGCAGAACGGCGCCGAGCAGGATCGTCGGGAAACGGCCGATCTTCGCGAACAGGTAGCCGCCGAGGCTGATCCCCAGCATCGTCATGATGATGCCGAATATCTTCGAGGCGAAGGCAACCTCGTCCTTCGTGTAATGCATGTATTCGAGGTAGAACGGGTACGCGAAGCTCGCCCAGATGTTGTAGCAGATCGCGTAGGTCAGGATGAACCCGATCGCGGCGAGCACGCCCCAGCCCATACGCTTCACGAGGTCGGCCAGCGGATCGACCAGCGCAGAGTAGAGGTGGTTCATGACTGTCCGCCCCGGACCATGCGCGGGATCGGGGGCGGTCAGCACCTTGTCCGCTCGCTTGGCCAGCTGGTTCGCCACTGTCGAGACAGCCAGCGGAACGAACACCGTCGCAACGATGATCAGCACGCCCCAGGTCTTGGTGAAATCGGCGACCGAGGGAGCCTCGCCACCTGGTGCAGCCGGCGTCAACATCGTCGCCGCGAACGTGACCAGCCGCACAATGGCCCACGCCCAGCTGGCGCCGACGATGGCGAGGAGGACCGCGCGCACCCCCGGCTTGAGCGCCCCCGGCTCCGCCAGCGCGCCGTAGAGCGACTGGCGCTCGGGCCGGGGGCTATCGGGCGCGGTGAGCGTCACGAGCAGCAACGCGACGAAGATGCCGCCCATGATCAGGTAAACGTTGGCCCAGCTCATCCGCGCCGCCAGCACCAGCGCCACCGCGCCCCCGACGATGGACGCCGTGCGGTATCCGAACTGGACGAGCGCGGCGAGGATCTCGACCGTGACTTCCTCGTCCGCCTGGTCAATACGCCAGCCGTTGATGGCGATGTCGTGGCTTGAGGATGCAATCGCCGCGACGAAGGCAATGAGCACGAAATTGCCGATGTGCGTCGCCGGATCGGTCAGGGCGAGCAGCGCCATGCAGGCGGCGATGATCGCCTGGCCGAGCGCGATCCAGCTCTTGCGCCGCCCGAGGCGCTCGAGAAGCGGCAGCTGGAGCCGGTCGACGACGGGCGACCACAGGAACTGGAATGAATAGGCCAGGCCAATCCACGAGAAGATGCCGATGGTGGCGAGCGATACGCCGACCTCGCCGAGCCACGCCGTCAGGGTGCCGACGAGCAACGAGAACGGCAGGCCGGAGGAAAAGCCGAATGCCAGCATGGTCGCCGAGCGGCGATTCCTGAGCGCCACGCCGAGCAAGCGCAGTCCTTTGGGACGGGCGGCCTTGGGGTTGGCGTGTTGCGCTGTCGATGCCATGCCTTCGCGTCTCCCTCGTTGGCCACACTAGCGGCGTTGCGCGGCGAAGCTAGGGGCCTGAGCGCTTGCTCCACCGCCTGGCTTTGACCGCGACCGCTTCGCCGCTATGGCGCTGCCATGCCCGAAAGCCCCCGACCCGAAGGTGAACGGATCGCCAAGCTGCTCGCCCGCGCAGGTGTCGCCAGCCGCCGCGAGGTCGAGCGAATGATCGCGGACGGACGTGTCGCGGTTGACGGTAGGGCGCTCGACACGCCTGCAACCATCGTGCCGGACCTCAGGGGCGTCACGGTGGACGGCAAGCCGGTCGCCAGGACCGAGCGCACTCGCCTGTTCCGGTTCCACAAGCCTGCCGGATTGCTGACCGCCGAGCGCGATCCGGCCGGGCGCCCGACGATCTATGCTGCGCTTCGCAACGCCCTGCCGGTGGACACGCCACGGCTGATGCCGGTCGGCCGGCTCGACCTCAACACCGAGGGCCTGCTGTTGCTGACCAACGACGGCGGGCTCAAACGCGAGATGGAATTGCCGGCGAACGCCGTTCCGCGCACCTATCGCGCACGCGCCTTCGGCGACGTCAGCCAGGCCCAGCTCGAGGACCTCATAGAGGGCGTGACGATCGACGGGGTTCGCTACGGCCGCATCGATGCCAATCTCGAGCGCCGTACCGGCCGCAACCAATGGATCGAGATGACCCTGACCGAGGGGAAAAATCGCGAAGTTCGCCGCGTCCTCGAGCGCCTCGGGCTGAAGGTCAGCCGGCTGATGCGCACCGCCTATGGCCCGTTCGTCCTCGGCGACCTTCCCCGCGGCGCCGCCGAGGAAGTGAAGAAGCACGAGCTGGAGCGGTTCGCCAGCGGCCTGCGCAAGGGCGGGCGTCGGTGAGGATCGTCGCCGGTGAGTGGCGCCGCCGCCTGCTCAAGGCCCCGCCCGGCGGGGCCACGCGGCCGACGGCGGACCGCACGCGCGAGACGCTGTTCAACATGCTGGCGAGTCGGCTCGGCAGCTTTGAGGGGCTCAAGGTCGCCGACCTGTTCGCCGGCTCCGGCGCGCTCGGCCTCGAGGCGCTCTCGCGCGGCGCGGCGCATTGCCTGTTCGTGGAGCTTGACGCTGCCGCCGTCCGCGCTCTGAGGGCGAATATCGCGGCCTTGCGAACGCAGGCACGTTGTTCCGTGCAGGCCGGGTCGGTCCTCGCACTGGGTCCGGCAAAGCCGCCCTACGACCTTCTCCTTCTCGACCCGCCCTACCACAGCGGAGCGGGCGCCGTGGCGCTCGAGCGCCTGGCGCGCCTTGGATGGATCGGCGAAGCCACCTGGGTTGCGCTGGAGACCGCAGCCGACGAGCCGCCGAAAGTGAAAGCCCTGCAGACCGAAGCGGAACGCATTGTGGGCTCGGCTCGTCTTACGCTCATGCGCACCAGCCGCTGAGCCGCTCGCGGCCTTGCTTCGCCGGCCTATGTTCCCTAGTTGTTCACCGTGAGCGACAACCCTGTTCCCACCTCCGCGGACGCGGCTCCCGAGTGGCTCGAGGGGCTCAATCCGCCGCAGAGGGAGGCTGTGCTCACCACGGAAGGGCCGGTGCTGATGCTCGCCGGCGCGGGCACCGGCAAGACCGCGGCGCTGACCGCCCGTCTCGGCCACCTGATCCGCTCCCGCCTCGCCTGGCCGAGCGAAATCCTGTGCGTCACCTTCACCAACAGGGCCGCGCGCGAGATGCGCCACCGCGTCGGGCAGCTGATCGGCGAGGCGGTCGAGGGGATGCCGTGGCTCGGCACGTTCCATTCGATCTGCGCGCGAATGCTGCGCCGCCACGCCGAGCTTGTCGGCCTGCAGTCGAACTACACGATCATCGACACCGACGACCAGTTGCGCCTCTTGAAGCAACTCATCACCGAGAGCGATCTCGACGAGAAGCGCTGGCCCGCCCGCCAGCTCGCCGTCCTCATCGACCGCTGGAAGAACCGCGGCCTCAACCCGGGCGATCTCGATGCTGTGGAGAACGAAGCCTATGCCAACGGCAAGGGGCGCCAGATGTACGAGCGCTACCAGGCGCGGCTGAAAAGCCTCAACGCCTGCGACTTCGGCGACCTCATGCTGCACATGCTCAACATCTTCCGCCGCGAGCACGACATCCTGAGGACCTACCAGCAGCGCTTCAAGTACATCCTCGTCGACGAGTACCAGGACACCAACGCCGTCCAGTACCTGTGGCTGCGGCTGCTGGCGCAGGAGCGCAAGAACATCTGCGTGGTGGGGGACGACGACCAGTCGATCTATTCGTGGAGAGGCGCAGAAATCGCCAATATCCTGCGGTTCGAGAAGGATTTTCCCGGCGCCAAGGTCATCCGGCTGGAACAGAATTATCGCTCGACCCCGCCGATCCTCGCCGCCGCCTCGGGCCTGATCGCCGCCAACAGCGAGCGCCTCGGCAAGACGCTGTGGACCGAGCGCAGCGGCGGCGACAGGGTGCAGGTCATCGGCGTCTGGGACGGCCCCGAGGAAGCGCGACGCGTCGGCGAGGAGATCGAGCGGCTCGAACGCGAGGGCGCGCCGCTCGAAGGCGTCGCGATCCTGGTGCGGGCGCAATACCAGACGCGCGAATTCGAAGACCGTTTCATACAAATCGGCCTCAACTACCGGATTGTGGGCGGTTTCCGGTTCTACGAGCGCGCCGAAATCCGCGATGCGCTGGCTTACCTGCGGGTGATCGCCCAGCCCGCCGACGATCTTGCGTTCGAGCGCATCTACAACCAGCCCAAGCGCGGCCTCGGCGCGAAAACGCTGGAATCGATGCACCGCCACGCGCGGGCCACCAGCCTGCCGCTCGCGGCCGCGGCGCTGGAGCTTGCCGACAGCGACGAGCTTCCCGCGCGGTCCCGGAGCACGATCGCCTCGCTGATGGCACAGTTCGTGCGCTGGCGGGCCATGGCTGAAGCGGCCACGCCGTCCGACCTGCTGCGCGCCGTGCTCCAGGAAACCGGATACGAAGCGATGCTCAAGGCCGACCGCTCGGCCGAGAGCGCCGGCAGGCTCGACAACCTGGCCGAGCTTGCCCGCGCGATGGAGGATTACGAAACGCTCGGCGATTTCCTCGAGCATGTCAGCCTGATCATGGACAACGACGCGGCGGACGACGGCGAGAAGGTCACCATCATGACGATCCACGCCGCCAAGGGCCTCGAGTTCGACAACGTCTTCCTGCCCGGCTGGGAAGAAGGCGTGTTCCCCAGCCAGCGCGCGCTCGATGAAGGCGGCCTCGCCGCGCTCGAGGAGGAGCGGCGCCTGGCCTACGTCGCCATCACCCGCGCCCGGCGGCGCTGCACGATCATTCACGCGGCCAACCGGCGCATCTACGGCCAATGGACGAGCTCGATCCCGAGCCGCTTCATCGGCGAGCTGCCCGAGGATCATATCGACGTCGAAACCACGCTCACCGGAGGGGCCTCGCTATGGCGCGCGAACTGGAGCGAGCAGGAAGACCCGTTCGCCCATGTCAGCAGCTCGCGCCCCGATCGCAGCCGGGCCCGCGGGCCCGGCTGGCAGCGCGCGCTGTCCGGCGGTTATGACCCCGCGCCCAAGCGCCTCGCCGAACCCGGCCGCAACGCTGCGAGCTTCGCCGCCAAGCCGCGCAGCGACATCGCCATCGGCGAGCGCGTGTTCCACGACAAGTTCGGCTATGGCGAGGTCATCGACCAGGAGGGCAACAAGCTCGAAATCGAATTCGAGACCAGCGGCCGCAAGCGCGTGATCGACAGCTTCGTCAAGCCGGCTTGATCCTCCCCGGGAGGGGGAGGATCGCGCGACCTCTTTTCCCCCTCACCCGTTCTCCCGAGCGAACGCAAAAGCGCCCTGCCAAGCATGCCGCCAAGGCACAAAGGCCCTCGAGGATCACCGCGGCAGCAGCGACTTCAACAGGCGTCAGCAGCAGCCGTCGCGCGATCGGGGCACGAGCCATGCCCGCGACCGAGCCGGCCGCGAGGGCGTCAGCAACGATAAAGGAATTGGCTGGCCTAGGCGGCCGGCGATGCGGCCGTGCGCTTGGTGCGCCGCAGCCAGGCCTCGAACGGCCGCGCCAGTTCCCCGCTCAGCGAGCGGCTCCCGCCAGCAATACCGGTCTTGCAGCCAAGATGCTGCGCGGCGTCGTCGAAAGTGCCGAACAGCCGATCGTAGATCGAAAAGAAGCCGCCGAAGTTCTTGTCCTTCAGCACCTCGTCGTCGATGTGGTGCAGCCGGTGCGCGGCGGGCGACATCAGCCACTTGCCGACCGGCCCGAAAGTCCACGGCAGGTCGGCGTGGATGAAATAGCCCCACCAGGTGCGGATCAGCGTCGAGCCAACCACCGCCCACGCGGGAAAGCCGAGCAGGATCAGCGGAATGGAATCGACGACGTTGCCGAAGAAGTGGCTCAGCGGATGCTTGCGCAACAGCGTGAGCCAGGTCACCGTTTCGTCGGAGTGGTGCGTCGCGTGGATCGGCCACAACAAGGCCGAATGCTCGGCCCGGTGGCGCCAGTAGACCGTGCCCTCATCGATCAGCAGGGCGAGCACGAGGAGCGGCAGCTCGGGCAAGCCCAGCCAGAAATCGCCCAGCGACGGGAAGAGACCGAGATGAGTCTTCATCCCGTCGGTCAGCAAGGTCAGCAGCGAGGCGAGAACTACGCTGTTGATCACCACCAGCGAGAGGTTGAGCGCACTTTCGTTGCCGGCTCGCCGCAAGGCGGCAAGCGCGCTTGTGCGCTTGGTTGCGAGCGTCACCACGGCGAACACCATCGCCGCCGGCGCCAGCGCCGCGACCACGCTCCAGGACTGTTGAGCGAGCCAATCCATCATCGGGTTGGATTAGGCGCGGTTTGGCAAACAGGGGGTTAAGGCGCGGCGGCTAGACCAATGCCGAGGTTGCAAGAAATCCTGGGACCGGGCCGTTCCATTCATCGAGGTCCTCGTCGACCGGAGCGGCCTCGTGCCGCCGTGCATCGGCGCGCTCCTCGGGCGCGGGCTTGTCCGAACGCGGCCTTTCACGTCTCGGCCGCCTCTCGCCGCGTCCGGCTTTCTTCTCGGCTGGGCGTTCTTCAGGCTCTGTCCCGCCGAGATCGAACACGGGAATGCTGATCCCGGTGAGCTTCTCGACGTTGCCGATAGCCTCGGCATCTTCCGGGGTGACCAGCGTGAAGGCCTTGCCCTTGGCACCGGCACGGCCAGTCCGGCCTATGCGGTGGATGTAGTCGTCGGGATGCCACGGGGTGTCGAAGTTGAACACGTGGCTGACGCCCTTGATGTCGAGGCCGCGCGCCGCGACGTCGCTTGCAACGAGGATGTTGACCTGCCCCTTCTTGAACAGGTCGAGCTCGGCAAGCCGGCTCGCCTGGTCCATGTCGCCATGAATCTCGCCGCTGGCGAAGCCGTGGCGCTTCAGGCTCTTGTTGAGCTCGCGCACGGTGGTCTTGCGATTGGCGAAGACCAGTGCGCTGGTGACGTCGTCGGACTGCAGGAGTCGCCGCAGCACCTCGCGCTTGTCGCGGCTCGTTGCCCTGACCTTGAACTGCTCGATGTTGACGTTCGCCGTCGCCGGGCGAGCGACCTCGATGGACTTCGGGTTGGTGAGGAAGCGATCCGCAAGCCGCTTGATCGGCGGCGGCATGGTGGCGCTGAACAGCAGCGTCTGGCGATTCGACGGCAGCTTCTCGCAGATGAACTCGATGTCGGGGATGAAGCCCATGTCGAGCATCCGATCGGCCTCGTCGATGACGAGGAGGTCGCAGCCGGTCAGCAGGATCTTGCCGCGCTCGAACAGGTCCATCAGCCGCCCCGGCGTGGCGATGAGCACGTCGACGCCCTCGTCGAGCGCCTTGACCTGGTCGCCCATCTGCACGCCCCCGATCAGCAACGCCATCGAAAGATCGTGGTTCTTGCCGTACTTCTCGAAGTTCTCGGCCACCTGGGCGGCGAGCTCGCGCGTCGGCTCGAGGATCAACGAACGCGGCATGCGGGCGCGGCGGCGGCCATGGGCGAGGATATCGATCATCGGCAGCACGAAGCTTGCCGTCTTGCCCGTGCCCGTCTGGGCGATGGCGATCAGGTCCTTCATCATCTGGACCTGCGGAATCGCCTGCGCCTGGATCGGCGTAGGTTCCTCGTAGCCCGCGGCTTCGACCGCTTGGAGCAATTCGTCTGACAGGCCGAGATCGGCAAATTTCATCTGTTTTCCATGTCCGGGACCAATTGGAGCGCCAACACGCCAAGGCTCGGCGCAGGAGCTTGTTCCCGCAAACCGAGGCGCGCCCTATGCGGCAAGTCGTAAAAAAGTCAAGGAAGGCCCCCGCCGAGCCGGCCGGGCTCAATCCTTCAGCGCCACCAGCCGGCTCAGCCGCTCCACTTCGCAATTGGCGCCGGTACGCGACTGGAGCTTGTCGCGGTTGCTGCACAACAGGCCGTCGGCGTTGCGCTCGATGTAGAATCCGAGGTAGAAGTCGTCGGCGTCGCAAGCCCGTTCGAGCGCCGCGCTGAGCACGCGATGATCGCGCATGAACAAGAGCAGGCGGTTGTCTTCGAGAGGCTGCGCTCCGGTGATCTCGTCGACCGCGATGCACCCGCCGAGCTTCTTTTCCCGATAGCGCATCGGCGCGTCGCGGCTCGGAATCCGCGCCAGCATCTCCTCGCGCGCCACGCCGCGGCCGGGCGAGATGCGGATGATGACCCGCTGCTCGATATGGACCTGGTTTTGCGCCTGCGGCCGGTAGCTGTCACGAAAATCGCGGTAGGGCCGCGGTTCCTCGCGCTGCTGGCCCAGCCTGCCCTCCGCCGGCCTTGGCGCGATTTCGTGAGCGGTCTTCGAGAGCGACAAAGGTTGCGCCTGCGGAGCGGCCACAGCCAGGGACAATGCAGCAATCACGGCAGGGACGCTATTCATTCCGGCGGGCTTAAGTCCAGGCGGCCGCAAGTCGGGCCGGTTGCTTAGCTCCTTATGCCCGGTGCTTGAATGTTGGCTTAACTCGCGCTTTGCCCTTTGCAACGCAGCCAATCGGCTGGCAGAGCGTGGCGCAATGGACACACAGACGCGTTCCCAGGCTGTCTTTCTCGACCGCGCCGCAGCGCTGCTCGGCCCCCGCGGGCTGACGCGCGATCCCGAACTCGTCCGCCCGTGGCTGACGGACTGGCGCGGCCGCTACACCGGCCAGACGATCGCCCTCGCCTCGCCTGCCTCGACCGAGGAGGTCGCCGGCCTGGTCCGCCTTTGCGCCGAGTTCGGCGTGCCCATCGTTCCCCAGGGTGGAAACAGCGGAATGTGCGGCGGAGCGACGCCCGACACGAGCGGGACGGCGATCCTGCTGTCCCTGAGGCGCCTGAATGCCATCCGCCGGCTCGACGGCGAGGCGCGCGAGGCGGTGTGCGAAGCGGGTGTCATCCTGCAGACCCTGCACGAGGCGGCGGCGGCCGAGGGCCTGCGCTTCCCCCTGACGCTCGGCGGCAAGGGCACGGCGACCATCGGCGGGCTGGTCTCGACCAATGCCGGGGGCACTCAGGTGCTGCGCCACGGCTCGATGCGCGCGCAGGTGCTCGGCATCGAGGCGGTGCTCGCCGACGGCAGCGTGTTTGAAGCGTTGACGCCGCTCAAGAAGGACAACCGCGGGTTTGACCTCAAGCAGCTTTTGATCGGATCCGAAGGGACGCTCGGCATCGTCACCGCCGCGACCTTGCGGCTGCTGCCGGCGCTGGCCGAGCGCGCGGTGCTGTGGGCCGGGATCGGCGAAGTCGGCGACGCGCCGAGGCTGCTCGCCCACGCCGAGCGGGTCGCGGGCGATGCGCTCGAGGGCTTCGAGATCATGCCCCGCCACAGCCTTGAGGCGGTCCTGGCGCACGTGCCTGGCGCGCGCAGGCCGCTCGAGGGCGAGCACGCGTGGCACGTCCTGATCGAGCTCGTGGCCGACAGGACGCGCGCGGACGCGCTGCCGGCGCTGGCGCGCGAATTGCTCGAAAGCGCCTTTGAAGCGGGTCTCGTCGAAGACGGGACCATCGCCGCCAACGAGAGCCAGGCCGAAGCCTTTTGGCTGTTGCGCGACGAAATCGCGCCGGCGGAACGCGCCTTGGGCCCCGCCATGCAGCACGACATCTCGGTTCCCGTGGCGGCGATGGCCGATTTCATCGAGCAGACCGCGCCGCAGGTCGAAGCGCGCTTTCCCGGCACCCGGGTGGTGGCCTTCGGCCACCTGGGCGACGGCAACGTCCATTACCACGTGCTCGCGCCCGAAGGTGCGGTTCGGGGCACGTGGGAGGAAGATGAAGGAAAGCAGATCAGTCATTTCGTGCATGATCTTGTCACCCAATGGCAAGGATCGATCAGCGCCGAGCACGGCATCGGGCAGTTGAAGCGGGACGAGCTCGGCCGCCTCGGCGATCCGGTGCAGCTTCACGTGATGCGCGCAGTCAAGCATGCGCTCGATCCGCGGGGGCTGCTCAACCCGGGCAAGCTGGTGCCGCTTGCGCCTGCGTCCGGCAATCCGTAAAGCCCGCGCTTCGCACGCCGATGGCGGGCAAGACAGACACATCCCCGGAGAGACTCGATGGCCAGCGCGCCGCAGCCCCAGTTGCCTTTGTTTTACAACGACCTCGCTCCGCTCAACAGCCGGGACCACGGAACGTGGGTCGCGAAGTCGGTCGACGCCGCGCTGTGGGCGGTCAACCAGCACGCCATTCCGCTCACGGTCGACGAGTTCACGCTCGCGCAGCGGCATTTCCCGATCGTGTTTTCGGACAGCGACCAGCCCGTGCCGCTGGCGCTCATGGGTCTCAACGACGGCGTCAACGTGTTTTTCGACGACGGCGGTGTGCTGCTCGAGCAGGCGTATGTCCCCGCCTACATCCGCCGCTATCCGTACCTTCTCGCGCGGCTTGCGCCGGAAGCCCAGGAGCTGTCGCTGTGCTTCGATCCGACCAGCGGCCTCGTCGTCGAGGAAGGCGAAGGCGCTGCACTGTTCGACGGCGACCAGCCGACCGAACACACCAAGGCCCTGCTGGCGTTCTGCGAGCAGTTCGAGCAGGCCGGATTCCGGACGCAGCAGTTCGTCGAGGAGCTCAAGAAGCACGACTTGCTGATGGACGGCCAGGTGGCGATCCAGCAGAACGACGATTCGGCAAATCCTTACGTCTATCGCGGCTTCAAGATGGTCAATCAGGACAAGCTGGTGGAGCTTCGCGGCGACCAGCTGCGCACCTGGAACCAGAACGGCATCCTGCCCCTGATCTACGCCCACCTGTTCTCGCTCGACGTCATGCGGGTGATCTTCGGCAAGCAGGTGACGCTCGGCAAGGGCCCGGTCGGGGCGAGCGGCAGCGCGCAGACGGAAAACGTCGAAACGACGGCCTAGGCCAACGCTCAGGGGCGCCCGCAACGCGACAATTTGCGACCTTGCGGCCTCTTGAATTTTTGGGGCTGTTGCTTATTTGCGACTTGTCCGGGCGGCGCTTCCCTCATGGCCCGTCTGGATAGGCGCGCTGAGGCGCGCCTCCTCCCTGAACCTTGGCCACCTCGTGCCCCGTGCACGAGGTGGTTTTTTATGGACCCGTCTTCGCTTATTCCGCGGCTTGCCTCAGGCTGCCGCCAAGGCTCGCGAAATCGCTCGCCAGCCGGCGCACCAGGCCTTCGAGCAACTCGGCGACAGCCTCGAAGCCCCATCCGGGCTCACGCAGTCGCTCGTCGAGATAGGCCGCCCGGCAAACCTCCACCTGCAGCCCGTGAAACCCGCGCGAGGGCGCGGCGTGGCGATCGAGGACATAGCCGCCCGCATAGGGCCGGTTGTGCGCCGCGCGCCGTCCGGCCGCCGCGAAGTGATCGAAGGCCGCCGCGACCAGCAATCCGTCGCACGAGCTGCCGAAGCGGTCGCCGATGACGAAGTCGGCCGACGCGTGCGGCCCCCTCTTGGGCCCGAGCGGCGGCATCGAATGGAGATCGACCAGCAGCACCCCGCCCCAGCGCGCCTTGAGCCTCGCGAGCTCGGCGGCGAGCGCCGCGTGGTACGGCGCATGGATGCCGGCAAGCCGCGAATCGAGCTCCGCCTGCGTCATCCGCCGCTTCCAGATCTCGCCGAGCCCGGGAAGCCGCCGTGGCACGAGCCCGAGACCGCCGCGCGCGCGCCGCGCGGGGCCGGGCGGTTCGCGGCCGTCCTGCTCGCGATTGGCGACCATTTCCCAATCCATTTCCTCGGGCGCGCGATTGAGGTCGATCATCGCCCGCGGCGCCTCGGCCGTCAGCAGCGCCGCCCCGGTCTTTTCGGCAATGGTCCGCGCCAAAAGGTCGACATAGCGGTCTTCCAGCTTGAGACTCGCGCCGCTCGGGTCGCGCATCTCGCCAAGCAGGCTCGGCGGGTAGATCCGCCCGGCGTGCGGGACAGCGATAAGCACCGGGATCGGCGACGGTTCGCGCCGCAGCAGCGTATAGGCCGCGCTGCCCGGCGCGCCGGGTATGGTGCCCCCGCGCCGGACGGAAGAATCGGTGAGCTCGCTGCTGTCGGAAGCCATCTCCGCTAGGTGCCTGTTCGTCGGGTGTGTGTCAAAGCTGGGCAGGCGAGACAACGCGCAAGATTTTTAAGGAGCCATCGGTTAGAGGGCACCCTGACGAACAACGGGGGCAAGCGCGCAATGATCCGTATCCTGCTGGCTGAAGACGACGACGCGATGCGCACCTACCTCGTGCGGGCGCTCGAGAATGCCGGATACGACGTCACCGCGGTCGATCGGGGCACCCTGGCCGTGCCGCTGCTCGAGGACGAGGAATACGATCTCCTGCTGTCCGACATCGTCATGCCCGAGATGGACGGCATCGAGCTCGCCCAGCGCTGCTCGGAAGTGAGCCCGCGGACCAAGGTGATGTTCATCACCGGCTTTGCCGCGGTTTCCCTGCGCTCCAGCCGCGAAGCTCCGCAGTCGAAGGTGCTCTCGAAGCCGTTCCACCTGAAGGAACTGGTGTCCGAGGTCGAACGGATGTTCGAAGACCGCGCGACCGCGACCGTCTAGTCCCTTGCAAGCCTGCCGGGGCGACGCTATCTGGCGCGCCTGCCGCCGGGTTTCGCGCCCGGCGCTCGCCGATGGATCGGGCGTATAGCTCAGTGGTAGAGCACTGTGTTGACATCGCAGGGGTCCCAAGTTCGAACCTTGGTACGCCCACCATCGGAACGAGTAGGGCAAAGCCCGCGCCACGGCGGGATTTCGGCTCCCGGAGTCATTCGGGACTTGATCCCGGACCGGAGACGGAACGCAGGAGGCGTCGCGATGGCGGCGCCTTTTTCGTTCGTTTCATCCTGTCTTTTGAACCAACGGCGTCTATCCCGGTTACATGCAAGGTATGACAGCAGTCGCTCGCATAAACGCCATCGCGGGCGCCATTCCGGTCACCGACGTCGACAAGGACTATCGCACTTGGGCGCAGGGCAAGCTCAGCGATCCCCGCGAGGCGCGGCTGTTCGGCCGGATGGCCGAGCGCTCCGGGATCGAGCATCGCTGGTCGGTGCTCGGGGACCAGGCGAGCCTCGAACCCGACCGGTTCTACACGCGCGACGCCCAGCCGACGACCGCCGAGCGCATGGCCGTCTATGCCCGCGAAGCGCCGAAACTGGCGCTTGAGGCCATCGCCGGCCTTGGCGAGCTGGGCGACATAACCCACCTCGTCGTCTCGAGCTGCACCGGTTTTGTCGCTCCGGGCGTCGACCAGATCATCGCCCGCGCGCTCGGCCTTTCGGGCGACGTCGAGCGCCTCGTGGTCGGCTTCATGGGCTGTTACGCCGGCGTCACCGCGCTGAGGACCGCGGGGCACATCGTCCGCTCGCGGCCGGATGCCCGCGTGCTGGTCGTCGCGGTGGAGCTGTGCAGCCTGCATCTGCAGATCGACGCCGGCCTCGAATCGACGCTGGCGATGGCGCAGTTCAGCGACGGCGCGGCGGCGGCGATCGTCTCCGCCGACGGCATGGGGCTGGCGCTTTGCGACGGCTTCTCGGGTATGCTCGAGGAGAGCGATTCGCTCATTACCTGGACCATCGGCGACACCGGCTTTGCGATGAGCCTGTCGGGCGAAGTGCCCGGTCGCCTCGCCGCCGCGTTGAGCGAGCCGGAGATCGCCGGCAAGATCGTCAACGGACGCGGGCCCGATGACATCGGCGCATGGGCCGTGCACCCTGGCGGCAAGTCGATTCTCGATGCCGTCGAACGCGCCTTTGCCTTGCCGCAAGGCGCGCTCGCCGAATCACGCGAGGTGCTGCGCAGCTGCGGCAACATGTCGTCGGCGACGATCCTGTTCGTGCTGGAGCAGATCATGGCCCGGCGCCCCGAAAGCGGCGTGGCGCTGGCGTTCGGCCCCGGGCTCGCGATGGAGGGCTTCCGCTTCCACTGGACCGAGGGCGATGCTGCGTGAAAGGCTCCAGGCCGACGAACTGATGGACGATCCGGCGCTCGACGCCGCGACGTACCACGCCGTCCTGCACGATCTCGCCAAGGTGAACCGCTCCACCTTCGCGTATCGCCCCACCCTCGATTTCCTTTCCCGCGCGATCGGCGCGCGCAAGAGCCTTCGCCTGCTCGACGTCGGCTTCGGCGACGGTGACATGCTGCGGCGGATCTACCGCTGGGCGAGACGGCGCCACATCGCCGCCGAGCTGACCGGCGTCGACCTCAACGCCCGCAGCGTCGCCGCCGCCGAGGCGAGCACGGCCGGCGACGCCCCGATCCGATATCTTGCGGGCGACTACCGCGACCTGGAGGGCCAGGGATTCGACTTCATCCTGTCGAGCCTCGTCGCCCATCACATGAGCCACGACCAGTTGATCGCGTTCCTGCGCTTCATGGATCGCGAGGCGCGCGTCGGCTGGTTCATCAACGACCTGCACCGTCACGGCTTCGCCTACGCGACGTTTCCGCTGCTGGCGAGCGTGATGGGTTGGCACCGGATCGTCCGCCTTGACGGGGCGACCTCGATCGCCCGCAGCTATCGCCCTCCGGAGTGGCCTGCCATACTGGCCGAGGCCGGCGTCGTCGGCGCGAGAGTCCGTCGGAGATTTCCATTCAGGCTGTGCGTCGAGAAGATCCGCTGATCCTGGGCGCCGGCCCGGCCGGCTGCGCCGCCGGGATCGCGCTCGCGCGGGGCGGCGCAAAGCCGCTGCTGGTCGACCGCGATCCGCTCGTGGCGGATGCCTTGTGCGGCGGTTTCCTCAGCTGGCGCACCGCCGGACGCCTGCGTGCGCTCGGCGTCGACGCGGAGGGGCTCGGCGCTCACCCGGTCGAGCGGCTGATCCTCTACGGCCAGGGTCGACCTGCGGAAATCGCCCTGCCCAATCGCGCCTTCGCCCTGTCGCGGCGGGTGCTCGACACCGCGCTGCGCCAGCGGGCGGTCGCCGAGGGCGCCGAGCTCATCCACGATACGGTCCGGCAAGTCGAAGGCGTACAGGTGACCGGCCGCGCCCATAGCTGGCAGGCCGACAGCCTGTTCCTTGCCACCGGCAAGCACGACTTGCGCGGCACGACGCGCCCGCGCCCGGCGAAGGACCCGGCGCTCGGGCTGCGCGTGCGGATGACGCCCTCGCCCGGCCTGGCAAGGCGGCTCGCGCACACCATCGAGCTGCACTTGTTCGACGGCGGCTATGCCGGTGTGGTGCTGCAGGAAGACGGCAGCGCGAACGTCTGCCTCGCGGTGCGTAAGTCGCTCATGGGCGAAGCTGCGGCCGATCCGGTCCGGCTCCTCGCGCAACTGGCGGCGAAGCATGCGCATTTCGCCTTGCGGCTGGAGCCCGGCTGGCACGACCTGCGCATCGATTGCATAGGCTCGATCCCCTACGGCTGGAGCGCGCAGGCGACCGAGCCGGGCGTGTTCCGCCTCGGCGACCAGGCGGCGGTAATCCCCTCGCTCGCCGGAGAAGGAATCGACATTGCGCTGGCCAGCGGGATCGCCGCCGCCGAGGCGTGGCTGGCCGGCGGGAGCGGCGCCGCGCCCGCCTATCAGCAGGACCTTTACAAGCGTGTGAAGTCGCCGCTGCTGTGGGCGGCCGTCGCGTGGGGCCTCGCGGAACGGCCCGCCATCAGCAAGTGGGGCCTCGCCGCCGCGCGCTTCGCGCCCAAGCTCGTCGAGCGATGGGTTGACGCCACGCGCCTCGACTGACGAGGACACCTTCGTTCGCTCCAAAAGCCACGTCCGGGGCGATGTCTTGACGACCGTTTTCGGCCGTCAAGGCCAGCTTGCGCTCCCCTTCCCCGCTCCGTAAGGGGTCCGCAAGCACTCACTCCGGGACGACAGGATACCCATGGCCAAAATCAAGGTTGCGAACCCGATCGTCGAGATCGACGGCGACGAGATGACGCGGATCATCTGGCAGTGGATCCGCGAACGGCTGATCCTGCCGTATCTCGACGTCGACCTGAAGTACTACGACCTCGGCATCGAAAAGCGCGACGAGACGCGCGACCAGATCACGATCGATGCGGCCAATGCGATCAAGGAATTCGGTGTCGGCGTGAAGTGCGCCACGATCACGCCGGACGAGGCGCGGGTCGAGGAATTCGGCCTCGCCGAGATGTACAAGAGCCCCAACGGGACGATCCGCAACATCCTCGGCGGAACGATCTTCCGCGAGCCGATCGTTATCCAGAACGTTCCGCGGCTGATTCCCGGGTGGACCGACCCGATCGTCGTCGGCCGCCACGCGTTCGGCGACCAGTACCGCGCAACCGACTTCCTCGTGCCCGGCCCCGGCAAGTTGCGCCTCGTGTGGGAAGGCGAGGACGGCCGGGTGATCGACCGCGAGGTTTACGACTTCAAGGCGAGCGGCGTCGCCATGTCGATGTACAACCTCGATGAATCGATCCGCGATTTCGCCCGCGCGAGCATGAACTACGCGCTCGATCGCGGCTGGCCGCTGTACCTTTCGACCAAGAACACGATCATCAAGGCCTACGATGGGCGCTTCAAGGACCTGTTCCAGCAGGTGTTCGATACCGAGGGCTTCCGCGAGAAATTCGCCGCCGCCGGCATCGAGTACCAGCACCGCCTGATCGACGACATGGTCGCGAGCGCGCTCAAGTGGAGCGGCAAGTTCGTCTGGGCCTGCAAGAACTACGACGGCGACGTGCAGTCAGACCAGGTGGCGCAAGGCTTCGGCTCGCTCGGCCTGATGACCAGCGTGCTGATGACGCCGGACGGCAAGACCGTCGAGGCCGAAGCCGCGCACGGCACCGTCACCCGCCACTATCGCCAGTACCAGGAAGGCAAGGCGACCAGCACCAACCCGATCGCCAGCATCTTCGCCTGGACCCGCGGCCTGCTCTATCGCGGCAAGTTCGACGGCACGCCCGAGGTGGAGAAGTTCGCCCATGCCTTGGAGAAGGTTTGCATCGAAACCGTCGAGGGCGGGCAGATGACCAAGGACCTCGCTTTGCTCATCGGCCCGGACCAGGCGTGGATGACGACCGAGCAATTCTTCGAGGCGATCGTCAGGAACCTCGAAGCCGAAATGGCATCCTGGGGAGCGACGGCGGCGGCCTGAGCAAACGAGCACGGTTGTATCACTGCCGCACAGTGACCTAGACCGTTGCCGATGCACGGCGAAGCCATCTCCCCAGTCCTGTCCGACGCGCTGGTGATACTGGGCGCGGCCGGAATCGTGATTCCGCTGTTCGCGCGGTTCCGGATCACGCCGGTCATCGGGTTCATACTGGTTGGCCTGCTTGTCGGCCCCTACGGGCTGGGGCGACTGGTCGGTGGCTACGACTGGCTGAGGTGGATCACCATCAGCGATCCTGCCGCGCTGGAGCCGTTCGCCGAGTTCGGCATCGTGCTGCTCCTGTTCACCATCGGCCTCGAGCTGTCGTTCAAGCGCCTGTGGGCCTTGCGGCGTCTCGTGTTCGGCCTCGGTGCCCTGGAACTGGTCGCGACCGGACTGCTCCTCGCCGGGCTGCTGGCGCTCCTCGGTCAGCATTGGACCGGCGCGCTCGGCCTCGGCCTCGCCCTCGCCCTGTCCTCGACCGCGCTGGTCCTGCCGATCGCCGGAACGGAAACGCCGGTCGGGCGCGCCGCGCTGGCGATGCTGCTGTTCGAGGACATTGCGCTCGTGCCGATCATCTTCCTGCTTGGCGCGCTCGGCCCCTACTCCGGTGGCGGAGGGCTCGCGGGGCTGGCCACGACCATCTGGCAGGGCGTGCTCGTCGTCGCCGCGATGATGCTGGTGGGCCGGTTCGCCCTGCCCTTGCTGTTCGCCCAGGCAGCGCGGACCAAGAGCCCGGAAGTCTTCCTCGCCGCGAGCCTGCTGGTGGTGATCGGCGCCAGTCTGGCGACTTCGCTCGTCGGCCTTTCGCCAATCGTCGGAGCGCTCGTCGCCGGCCTGCTGATTGCCGAGACCGAGTACCACCCAGAGGTCGAGGGAATCATCGAACCGTTCAAGGGCCTCGCACTCGGCGTGTTCCTCCTCACCGTCGGGATGGGCATCGATCTCGCCGCCGTGTGGTCCAGCATCGGCGCGATAGTGCTGGCGGTGATCGGGGTGCTGGTCCTCAAAGCCCTGGTTACCGGCCTGTTGCTGCGGCTGACGGGCGCGCGGCGCAGCATCGCGACCGAAACCGGCATCCTCATGGCCAGCCCTTCGGAGACCACCCTGATCGTGCTCAGCACGGCCACCGGCGCGCTGCTCATCCAGCCGACCACCGCGCAATTCTGGGAAATCGTCACCGCCATCGGCCTGACGATCACGCCGATCCTGGCGCGCGTCGGCCAGATGCTGGCCAAGCAAGTCGATCCCGCACCGGCCCTGCCCGAAGCCGATCCCGAGCAGCCTCGAGTGGTCATCATCGGTTGCGGGCGTGTCGGGCGACTGGTGGCCGAAATGCTCACCAAGCACGGCCAGCCCTACGTCGCGCTCGACGCCAATGCCGATGCGATCGAGAAATGCCGGCGCGAAGGCTACCACGCCGTGTTCGGCAACGCCTCGCGAGCGGACGTGCTCGAACGGCTCGACATCGACAACGCGCCGGCCGTGATCCTGACGATGGACGAGCCGGTCCTCGTGTTGCGACTGACGAAAAAGTTGCACGCAGCCCATCCGCACGTCCCGATCATCGCTCGCGCGCGCGACAGCCTCCACGCCGCCGAGCTCTATCGGGCGGGCGCCAGCACCGCCGTTCCGGAGGCGCTCGAAGCGTCGCTGCAGCTTTCCGAAGCGGCGCTGGTCGATCTCGGCGTGGCGATGGGACCCGTCATCGCCTCGATCCACGAGAAGCGCGACGAATTCCGCGAACGCATCCGCGAGCGTGCGCAACTCGACCACAAGCCCAAGCTGCGAACCACCACGCGCCCGGGTTGAAGCGAGGCCGTTCACGGGCGCGGTGCGAAACCTTCGGCGAGGGCCGCTCGTTGCCCGAACGAAAGGAGATGTCCCGTGAAGGATCCCAACGAGCCCAAGGACACCAACGACGAGATGGCCCCGCAGCAGCAGGAGGGCGAGGAATTCGGCAGCGTCAGGAATCGCCAGGTCACCAAGGGCAACATGCGTCGTCGAAGCGACACCTCGCGCGGAAGCGAGCCGGAAACACGCGGGGAGTCGGGCAACAGGTCCTGATGGCAACCCGCTCCGGCTCAGTCGCGATCAGCGACGGCAAGGCCGTAACGCGCCTTGAGAGGCTTGAGCCACATGGAAATCGCCGCCTCCTGATCATCCAGGGGTGTTAGCGACACTTCCAGCCCCCGGCCGGCGCGACGGACATCGACGTGCATCTGCCGCGACTGCGTGGGCTGGCCATGTTCGTCGACGTACTGCTCGGCGTAGTCGAAAGCGAACCCGTGCGCGGTGGGGGTGATCGGCTCGGTGTGTCTCGCGCTGCACCAGCCCTCGCAGAACACGAATTCGACCCGCTCGTCGGCGCCGGTGCCGGTCAGCTGCAATTCCATGCCGCCAAGGTCACCGCTCTCCGCGCTATAGCTGACGTTGCCGTAGACTCCCGGGGACATCGGGTTTGCGCATGCAGCGGAAGCGAGCGCCGCCAGCGGCAGCACCAGGCCCCAAGTGCGCCTCACGTCACCGGTTCGGCCGCCAGTGCTGCCCGCACCGCGGCAATGGCCTCGTCCGCCTTGGCGCCGTCCGGGCCGCCGCCCTGCGCCATGTCGGGCCGCCCGCCGCCGCCTTTGCCTCCCAGAGCCTCGACCCCGGCCCTCACCAGATCGACCGCATTGAAGCGCCCAGTCAGATCGCCGGTGACCGCGACGGCGAAGGTGGCGCGGCCATCGTTCACGGCGGCGATCGCGGCAACGCCCGAACCGAGGCGCTTCTTCGCCTCGTCGAGCAGGCCACGCAACTCTTTCGCCTCCATGCCGTGCAGCACCTGGCCGGAAAACCTCACACCGGCAATCTGTTCATCGGCGGATGGTGCAGCGCCGCCCCCACCCCCGAGAGCCAGCAGCTTCTTCGCCTCGGCCAGCTCGCGCTCGAGCCGGCGGCGCTCATCGAGCAGCACGGCGACACGTCCTTCGACGTCCTCGGGCGCGGTCTTGAGCGAGGCGGCGATCGACTTCAGCGCTTCCTCGCGCCCGACGACCCACTGTCGGGCCGCCTCGCCGGTCAGCGCCTCGATACGTCGGACGCCCGAGCTTACAGCGCTCTCCGAAACGATGCGAAACAACCCGATGTCGCCCGTCGCGCGCACATGGGTGCCGCCGCACAGCTCGACCGAGTAGTTCTTGCCCGAACCCTGCCAGTCGCCGCGGCCCATCGACAGCACGCGGACTTCCTCACCGTACTTCTCGCCGAACAGCGCCATCGCGCCGGCGGCAATGGCCTCGTCGGGACTCATCAGGCGGGTGTTCACCGCTTCGTTGTGGCGGATTTCGGCATTCACCTGCGCTTCGACCGCCGCGATTTCCTCAGGTGCCAGTGCCTTGGGATGCGAGAAGTCGAACCTCAGCCGATCCTCCGCGACGAGCGAGCCCTTCTGCGTCACATGATCGCCAAGCACGTTGCGCAGCGCCGCATGAAGCAGGTGTGTTGCCGAATGGTTGGCGCGGATACGATCGCGGCGCTCGGCATCGACCTTGAGGTGCACGGTGTCGCCGACGGCAATGACCCCGCTGTCGACATGGCCGTGCATCGCGTGCAGGCGCCCGAGCGGCTTGGTCGTGTCATGCACCCCGACAGACAATCCGTTGTCGCCCGAGATACGTCCCGCATCGCCTATCTGGCCGCCGCTTTCGCCGTAGAATGGCGTCTGGTTGGTGAGCACGATGACGTCCTCGCCCGCTTCGGCCTGCCGCACTTCCTTGCCGCCGACGACGAGCGCGACCACCTGCCCCTCGCCCTCTTCCGAGCTATAGCCGGTGAACTCGGTGCCGCCCTCGCGCTCGGCGATGTCATACCACACTTCCTCGTCGGCAGCAGCGCCGGAGCCTTTCCACGCCGCCCGCGCGGCGGCTCTTTGCTGGGCCATCGCCGCATCGAACCCGGCCTTGTCGACGCCAAGGCCGCGGGCGCGCAGCGCGTCTTCGGTGAGGTCGAGAGGAAAACCGAAGGTGTCGTAAAGTCGAAAGGCCGTCTCACCGGGCAGCTCGGCGCCCTCGCCCATCTCGGCCGTCGCCTCGTCGAGCAGCCGCAGGCCTTTCTCGAGCGTCTGGCGGAAGCGGGTTTCCTCGCGTTCGAGCACTTCCTCGATCAGCGGCTGGGCGCGGCCGAGCTCAGGATAAGCCTGCCCCATTTCGCTCACCAGCGTCGGCACGAGCCGGTGCATCAGCGGCTCCTTCGCGCCCAGCAGGTGCGCGTGGCGCATGCCGCGGCGCATGATCCGCCGCAGCACGTAACCACGGCCCTCGTTCGACGGAAGCACGCCGTCGGCGATGAGGAAGCTGGTCGAGCGAAGGTGATCGGCTATCACGCGGTGGCTGGCGAGTTGCTCGCCTTCGCTCGCCACGCCGACGAGGTCCTCGCTCGCGCCGACAAGCTCGCGAAAGGTGTCGGTATCGAAGACGTTCTGCACGCCCTGCAGAACCGTCGCCATGCGTTCGAGACCCATTCCCGTGTCGATGCTCGGCCGCGGCAGGTCGCCGGTGATGTGGTCGTGCTCCTGCACATACTGCATGAACACGAGGTTCCAGATCTCGACGAAGCGGTCGCCGTCTTCGTCCGGCGATCCGGGCGGGCCGCCTTTTACGCCCGGCCCATGATCCCAGAAGATTTCGGAACACGGCCCGCATGGACCGTCGGAGCCCATGGCCCAGAAATTGTCCTTGGTCGCTATGCGGATGATCCGCTCGTCGGGCAGGCCGGCGATCCGCTTCCACAAGGCCCACGCCTCGTCGTCGGTGTGGTAGACGGTGACCGCCAGTCGGTCCTTCGCCAGGCCGAACTCGCGCGTGACGAGATTCCAGGCGAGCTCGATGGCGCGCTCCTTGAAATAGTCGCCGAAGCTGAAGTTGCCGAGCATCTCGAAGAACGTGAGGTGCCGTGCTGTGTAGCCGACGTTGTCGAGGTCATTGTGCTTGCCTCCGGCACGGACGCATTTCTGGCTGCTCGCGGCGGTCGGCGCGGGCGGTGTCTCGAGGCCGGTAAAGACGTTCTTGAAAGGGACCATGCCCGCGTTGACGAACATCAGGGTCGGATCGTTGTACGGGACCAGTGGCGCCGACGGCACGACGCGGTGCTGGTTGGCGGCGAAATAGTCGAGGAACGCCCGGCGGATGTCGTTGGTCGAGTGCATCAGCGCGAATTAGGGGCCGAGCGCTCTCGCGACAAGCGTATTGCGCCGGACGAAACGACGGATCGGCGCGATCAGTTGCTTTCCGGTGCCACGACCGCCAGCGCGCGGGGCAGAATTCGGACCGTGACCGGCAGATCGAACGAACAGCGCTCGCCGTCGATGGCGACGTCGAGTGTCGTGCCCGGGCCAACGATGCGAACCTCTCGAGCGGTGCAATCAATGGCGAAATCGCGACGCATGCGAGCGCGCCCGGCCAGTGTTCGCAACGCGGCAGCGATGAGCGAAGCGCGCGACAGGGGCGCCACCGCATAGATCGCCAGCACCCCGTCATCCATGGCGGCGCGCTCCACGGGTCGACCCTCGGCCACTTCGTAACGGTTGTTGCCGATGAACAGCAAGGGAGTGGCGACGCCAACGCGCCGCCCATCGACTGTCAGGTCGAATGGGCGGGAGCGCAGGTTTCGGAGCGTCCGCCACGAAGCCGGAATCGTCGCCAGGAGCTTGGGCAGGCGCGAAGCCTCCCGCTCGCGGACGAGATCCACATAGGCGCCGGCGGACAGGTTGTTGACGAAGGTGCGATCCGCGGCCTGGCCGAGGTCGACCGCCCGCGTCTTTCCCCCTGCGGCCAAGGCCGCCGCACCTGCGAGGTCGGAGGGGATGCCCAGCTGGCCGGCGAAGTGGTTGCGCGTCCCGAGCGGCAGGATTGCCAGCTCCCCATGGTGCTGGGAGACGGTCGCCGCCGCCGTGCCCAAGGTTCCGTCGCCGCCCCCCACGGCGATGCGCGGTGCCCCGGCGTGGCGCTGAAGCGCGGCGCGCAGGCCATCGCCGTCGACCAGTTCGAGCTCGATCGCTCGCCAGGCGGCCGCAAATGCGCCTTCGATCTGATCCGCCAGGCCGGACTTCATACGCCTGGCTGTCCCGCCCGCGGCGTTGACGATCACCGGCAAGGGCGGCCGCGCGGGCATGGCGCTGGAACGAGCCGCGCGGCGATCGGGTTCCTCAGCCGCGGCGGGCGGTCACGATCCAGGCGGCGGCGTGCAGGGCGACAAGGCCATCGCGCAGATTCCGTTCCGCGACCTTGCGAATGGCAGGGATCGTTTGCGCGCGCGTCGATTCGTCCATCTCTCGCAAGGCCCTTGCCGCCGGCCCAATCCGCTGGAAATAGCTCATCGCGTCTTCGACCGGGTCGTCCCCGGCGCCAGCGATCATGGCAAAGTCGAACGGCTCGAAATCGATATCCTGCCACCCGGCATCGGTGAGGATCGCGGTGACGTGATCGCGGTCCGCGAAAGCGAAGGGCCCCGGCGCATAGGGATCGGGCGCTTCTTCCGGTGAAGGAACAACGGCGGCGACCTCACCAAAGAAGGGGTTTTCCGCACGATCGCGGAAACACGAGAACATCAGCGCGGCATCGTCCGCTGCGAGGCCGGCGAGATTGGCGAATGCCGCCGGCGGATCGGCAAAGAACATCACGCCGTGACGCGAGATGAGCAGCTGCGGCATGAAATCGTTTGCAGGATGCCATTGCGCGGCATCGGCCACCACGAATTCGACATTCGACATCGACGCGGCGCGACTGCGCGCCGCTTCGACGAGCCGGGGCGACACATCGACGCCAACCACGCGCGCCTGCGGCCGGCCGCGGGCCAGTGCCAGCGACAGCTCACCGGCGCCGCAGCCGATGTCGAGGACGTGTCGAAAGGCGAACGCGCGGCTTCGCGCCAGCAGGCGTTCCGTGAGCCCGCCGAAACTGCGGTCGGTCCGCTTCCATTCGGCGGCCCAGCCTTCGCCGGTTCGGCCCTGCCAGTCTTCCTTGGCCGTCATCCGCGCCCCCTTCTCGCGATCGAGGCCGATGGCATAGCGCGTGGGTGCAGCGAGGCAAAGGCCGTCGGGCTTGTCGGTGAGGACGAAAGAGGCCGGCGCGAGCCTCGTGAGGCGTTCGCGCCGGCCCCGGTTCCGTGCGGCACGCTCAGTGCGTGGCCGGTGGGGATCAGTCTTCGAGGTCCTCCGCGTCAGGGCCCGTCATCATCTCCCCGGCGACTTCATTGGTGCGGCCGCGGATCGCGGCTTCCAACTTGTCGCAGACTTCCGGATTCGTCTTGAGGTATTCCTTGGCGTTCTCGCGCCCCTGGCCGATGCGCACCGAGTCGTAGGAGAACCAGCTGCCCGACTTCTCGACCAGGCCCGCCTTGACGCCGAGATCGAGAATCTCGCCGATCTTGGAAATGCCCTCACCGTACATGATGTCGAATTCCACCTGCTTGAACGGCGGGGCGACCTTGTTCTTCACGACTTTCACGCGTGTCGTGTTGCCGATGATTTCGTCGCGGTCCTTGATCTGGCCGGTGCGGCGGATGTCGAGGCGAACCGAGGCGTAGAACTTGAGAGCATTGCCGCCCGTCGTCGTCTCCGGGTTACCGTACATGACGCCGATCTTCATGCGCAGCTGGTTGATGAAGATCACCATGCACTTGGAGCGATTGATCGAGCCGGTCAGCTTGCGCAGCGACTGGCTCATCAGGCGGGCCTGGAGGCCCACGTGGCTATCGCCCATCTCGCCCTCGATTTCCGCCCGCGGGACCAGGGCGGCGACGGAATCGACCACCAGCACGTCGATGGCGTTCGAGCGGACCAGGGTGTCGACGATCTCGAGCGCCTGCTCGCCAGTGTCGGGCTGCGAGACGATCAGTTCGTCGATGTCGACGCCGAGCTTCTTGGCGTAGACCGGGTCGAGCGCATGCTCGGCATCGACGAAAGCGGCGGTGCCGCCGCCGCGCTGCGCCTCGGCGATGACGTGCAGCGCCAGCGTTGTCTTGCCCGAGCTTTCCGGGCCGTACACTTCGATCACCCGCCCGCGCGGCAGGCCACCGACGCCCAGGGCGATGTCCAACCCAAGCGAGCCGGTCGAGATCGTTTCGACCTGCATCGTTTCCTTTTGGCCCAGCTTCATCGCCGAGCCCTTGCCGAATGCGCGATCGATTTGCGCGAGGGCGGCATCGAGCGCCTTCTGACGGTCCAGATCCACGTCCTTGCCTTCCACCAGCTTGAGATTGGCAGCCGCCATGACACATGCCTCCATCGCTTGCCTAGGGTGCCGGCCCGGATTGGCTCGATTTCCCCTGTCAAATCGGACTCGTATCTGATTTGTTCCAGTGGAACAAGAGGGGAACGACAAATTCCCTATCCGTCGGCACTCGCAAGCCGCACGTCCCACCGGATTGCGCGCTTGCCGTTGGCTGGAACGCGCACCTCGTAGACGGTCTCGCCGTCCTTCAGTCGAGTGCCCGCAAGCCCGCGCAGGCGCCAATCGAGGGGCGATCCAAGCTTGAGGCGAAGCGTGACGCGATGCGGATTGGCGTTGGTCACTGTCGCAAGCATCGAGGCCCAGCCTTTCTGCGGATCGCCGACGAGCTTGCGGCAACTCGCGGACACCTGCGCGCTGTCACCGAGCGGGATCTCGACATCCTGCCCTGAAGCGTAGTCGCGCAGCTCTTGCTCACCGACGAACAGATCGCCGCGCGCCGACGGCTCGAGGAAAGTGACGGCGCCGGCAGGCAAGGCGACGCCGAGCCCGTGCCTCGCATCATTGACTGTCTCGAACCGCATTTGCACCGGCGATGGAGTGTCCTCGTCGGCAACGCTCCAACTGCAGCTTGCCTGGTAGGTCAGCTTGCCACTGACCGAGCCCTTGTCGAGAAATGCAACCAGCTTGAGACCCTTGGCGGACACGGTTACCGGTTCGGGCACCCGGTAAAGCTTGAGATCGCCAAGGTTTTCCTGGGACGCCATGAATGGCTGAATGCGGCCCAGATCCTCTTCGGCCAAAGCCGCACCGGCGGCCTTCAGGAGGAGTCGTTGCCCGGTGACCACGATCGGCGCGGCCGGGGGGGCCGGCGGCGGAGGCAGAAACGCCTCGATCGGCGATCCGGTCGAGGTATGCCCGATCGGATAGCACACCAGCTGGAGCGGCCTTGCTTCGGGCGGATCGGCAAGGGTCTGGTAATCGCTCGTCACGTTCAGGCGTCCGGCGACCGCCATCAGCTCGGCATTCCGAAAGCTCTGGCCGTTGTCGTTCAGCAGGGTCAGCCAGCTCGTCAGCTTGAGGCGCATGGCGTCGCCCATGGATCCGTCCAGCACGGTCGCGACATAATGGGCCTGCCAATCGAAGCCCCACGCGAGATAGCTCAACGTGACGGTGTACGAGCCGCCTTGCGGAGTGCGCGTGTCGACGCTGAACACCGGCTGCGCGGAAAGACCGGCGGGGACGCGCTCGAAGGAGAGCTTTTCGGGCAGTCCGGAACAGCGCACGGCCTCGAAGCCCTCGCTCGTCTGCAGCACCAGGCCGCCGTCGGCGCGGGTGCGGACGATCGCGCTTTCGCCCTGCTCCTTGCCGGAGGCCGGGTTGGTTCTGGTGATCGTCACCCGATTGCCGAGAGTGCCGTCGACCAGGGCAGCCGGGCTGAGCAAGTCGGCGTTGCGGTTCTTCTCGATCGTTCCGCCGGGCAGGCCCGTGACGATCGCGGTGACTGCAACCATGCCTTCCGCCACCGCTTCGAAGCGGATCGTCGATTCGCCGGGCGGCAGGGTGACGGTGCGCGTCTCGCTGATCATCGCAAACCCTTGCGGGTCGTCGCGGTCCATCGTCTCGCCCACGCCCCGGTCCGGATCGCGATAGAGGGTGACGGCGAGGCTCGTGGGGGGTGAGGCGTCGATCGTGGTGCGGGCCCTTGACGAAGATGCGAAAAAGGCAAGCCCGAGCGCGAGGAGGACCGTCGACCGGCGTGGTTCGACACGGGCCTTCGACACCCTCATTCCCTTCTCGCCGCGAGCATAAAGGGAAGATCGCCGCTCATCGAGGGACATTGGCGGGGCAGGCGGCAACAGCCGCCCTCCCGAAGGCGCGTCGCGAAAGACCACCTTCAGTACCGCGTCTCGTAGGTCACGCGCACGACGCGCTTGGAGTTGGCGGGCACGCTGATGACATACTTGCGCCGGTCGGCGTTGAGCTGCTCACCGGGGACGTCCTCGCTGACGACGCGGAAGTCGTTGCCCCACCAGCCTCGGTCGAGACCGCCCTGGACCAGCTCGACATCGACCGCCTGCGGCTTCGCATTGGTCAGAGTGTAGCGCATCGTCGTGCGATAGAAGGTCTTCGGCCGCTCGGCCTCGCCCTGGGCGACGACCTGGCCCTGCTTGATCACCCGCCAGCGGGCGCTCTTTTCCCATTCCTCGCCGCTGATCGTCTGGCGGCTTTCGACCTCTGATTGGGCATAGATGTCGAACGCGTCGCCGGTGCTGAGGACCAGCTCGCTGCCCATCGGCGTGTGACCGATGCCGTTCTCGCCGATGAACTGCGGATTGCCCTCCAGGTCGCGCTGGTAGAACCGCACCGTGCCCGCGGGCAGCGCGTCGCCCAGGCCGCCTTCCCGCGAAGTCCTGAACGCGATCTGGCTGGCGACCGGAACGGGCCGGCCGTCGCTGGCGAGCCAGCCGACCGTGCGGCCGTAGACCTTGCGGGCCGGCACGCCCTGTACGTCAAGAAAGCTGACCTGCTTCGTCTGGTTGTTGGCGATCGTGGTGCGCCCGGCAATCGGGTAGAGGTAGAAGTCGCCGATCCGCTCGCGGTTGGCGGTTTCGGTGCCGGGGACAAACTTGCCCGGCGGCGGGGGCGGCGGAACCGGGCGGCCGCGATTAGCCGCGTCCCCGTACGGCTCTGACGTGGCGCTCGCCGGGTTTCCCGCCACGAGCAGCGTATCGGCATTCTGGAACGTGGTGCCGGTCTGGTTGGTCAGCGTGACCCAGCCCTGCATGTCGACCGTGCCCTTGCTTTCATCGTACTGCGCGACGTAGTCGGCGGACCAGCCAAGCCCGGGCGTGAGATAGCGCAGCGATGCGGGACGTGTGCCGTCGCGGTCGCTGTTGAGCGTAACCGAAAGCGTAGGCCTCGCGCGAAGGTTCGGCGGCACCTGGTCGAAGATCACCCTCACCGGCAGGCCATCGTCGCGCAGCACCTCGATGCGGTCGCCGATCTGTACCACGACGCCGCCCGCGGTCGAGAGTACCCTGGCGCGTTCGCGCGTCTCCGCCCCCGTCGCGGGGTTCGTCCTCAGCAGCGTGACGGTCTGGCCGATCGCCTTCTCCATCAGCTTTTCGGGCGTGAGCAGGTCGAAATCGAAGTTCTGCTCGACGATGCCGGTGCCGGGCGCGGCGAAGCTCAACGTCTCGGGGCGGATCATCGCCGAGACATCGGGAAACTCGATGCGGCTGCGCCCTTTCGCGATCGCAATCTGCCGGACATCCTGCACCAGCGCCTGGTTGTTGTTGTAGATCGTCACCGAGAGATCGCCCTGGGCGTTCGGCTGGGTGAGCGAATCCGGCTGGGCAACGAGCGGCGCCGCGACAAACGCGGCGGCAAAGACGAAGCGGCGCAGGCGCATGCGGGTTCTCCTCCCCCGATGAAACCATGTAACAATGTATCTTGAAGGTTTACCCGTGCTGAACGGGCGACGAGCCGATCACGCGCCGTTGCGCTGGGCGCTGAGGACCTGCCCGACCTTGGCGGCGATCTGCTGCACGCTGAAGGGCTTGGAGATGAAGTGCATGCCTTCGAGGTCGATCTCGCGGCGCAGCTGCTCTTCCGCATAGCCGGACATGAACAGCACCGGCAGCTTGGGTGAGATCTTGCGGATCTCGCGCGCCATCGCCGGTCCATCCATCGTCGGCATGACCACGTCCGAAACGACGAGGTCGAACTCTCCATCGTCCTTGAGCGCTTCAAGGCCCTCGTCGCCGTCTGTTGCCGTGACGACGCTGTAGCCCTGTCGAGTGAGCGCGCGCTCGGCCACGGCCCGCACCGTGTCCTCGTCCTCGACCAGCAGGATGCGTCCGCCGCCCGACCAGTCGCGCGCTTCCTCGGCCTGTTTCTCGCGCGCCCGGTCCTCGGCGGTCGGGTGATAGACCGGCAGATATATGGTGAAGCGCGCGCCCTTCGCACGCCCGTCCGCGCCGGCGACGTTGTCGGCAAAGATGAACCCGCCCGACTGCTTGACGATGCCGTAGACCGTCGAAAGGCCGAGGCCGGTCCCCTTGCCTTGCTCCTTGGTGGTGAAGAACGGATCGAAGATCTTGGACAGGATCTCGGGCGGGATGCCGCCGCCGGTGTCCTCGGCGATCAGCGCGGTGTACTCTCCGGCCGGAATGATCTCGTTGTCGCGCATCCGCCGGATGTCGGCCGAAGCGACGCGGCGGGTGGCGAAGCTGAGCGTGCCGCTCGCCTGGGGGCCCCCGTTCGCCTGGATGGCATCGCGCGCGTTCACCGCGAGATTGATGATGACCTGCTCCAGCTGGCGCGGGTCGGCGCGCACCGGGCCAAGCTCGCGGTCATGGTGAGTACGCAAGGTGATCCGCGCGCCGAGCAGGCGCTTCAACAGCTGGCCCACCTCGCTGATCACATCGGGCAGCTGGATGATCTCGGGCTGCAGGGTCTGCTGGCGGCTGAACGCGAGCAGCTGCCGCGTGAGCGAGGCGGCGCGGTTCGAATTGGCCTTGATCTGCTGGATGTCGTCGTAATCGCTGTCGCCCGGGATGTGTCGCAGCAGCATGAGGTCGCAGTAGCCGATGATGGCGGTGAGCACGTTGTTGAAGTCGTGCGCAACGCCGCCGGCCAGCTGGCCGACGGCCTGCATCTTGGTGGCCTGGGCGACCTGGCGCTTGAGGCGGGTTTCCTCGGTCGTGTCGGCGAGGCTGAGCAGCACCGCCGCTTCGCCGAGCCCGCGCACTCCCGCGAGACCGATCGAGACCGGCTCGTCGGGCTGGCTCTTCAGGCGAACGGCCATGTCCGTGCTCGACGGCGGCCCCTGGCCGAAGCGGCGCACGGCGTCGGACATCGCCGTCTTGTCCTCGCGCACGACGAGGTCGGACGGGAACGGCGGCAGGTGCTTGCCCTTGGCGATGCCCGCGGCATTGCGAAAGGCGGGATTGGCGAAAAGAAAGTGGCCGTCGCGATCGGTCATTGCGAGACCGATCGGGAGCTGTTCGAGCAGCGCCTCCAGCTGCGGTGCCTGGCCGCGTGATTCGTGGCCCCAGCCGCCGAGGCCGACGCCGATGTCTATCAGGAGCATCAAGGCCGGGGCCTGATCGCTTCTGACCGGCGGCGCATCGGGATCGGTCAGCGGCACATGGACCAGGGTCTGGGGGCTGCCCTTGCGGCCCTCGCGTGCAAAGTAGATCCGGTCGCGTTCGTCCGAGCGCAGCAGCGCGGTGAAATCCTGGCCGGCCATGCTGGCATGCTCGTCGCCGGCGGCGCGCTTGGCGAAGCCGGCGCTGGCGGCGCGGACCGCGCCGTCGGGTCCGACGAGCGCAATCTCGATTCCCGCCGCGCTCAGCACCCGGCCGAACAGGCCGGTGACGTACTTCCCGATCGCCTGGAATGGCTCCTGGCGGACAACCGGGGTAAAGCGCCAGACGAGGTAATCCTCCGCGCGGCCCGCGCGGACGACCGCGACGGTCCAGCTGTTTTCCTCGTCGGCGATCGTATGGCTGCCGCCGTCGCCTTCGCGCCAGGCGTTGCGTGCGGCGCGGGCAAGGGCTTCGGCCGACGAGCCGTCGACCGGAAGCCCGGGCGGGGCATGGGACGAGCCGAACCACAGCTCGAAGCAGGCATTGGCGCAAACGAGGCGATTGGCGCGGTCGGTAATCGCGACGGCGATGCCCGGCTGCTCGATGGCGGTCACGGTGACCGACCAGTCAGGCATCGCCTGTGCCTCGGCCGGGCGCGAGGCCGGATTTCCCCTGCCGGCGGCAAAGGCGATCAGGCCGAGCACGATCAGGCCGCCGGCAAAGGCCAGCGTCACCGCGGCCGACCCGGTGACGAAGTGCACCAGGGCAATGCTGACCAGCGCGGCGGCGGCGACCGCGAGCGAATCGGTCAGCGAGCCGGACGAGCGCTCTGCCAGCGGGCTCATCCGGCGGCCCTGCGCGCGCGGGATTCGGCGAGCCGGCGGCGCCGCTTGGTGCCGATCCACCAGCGCCACAGGAAGCTGGTCGCAAGATAGCCGACCGATGCCAGCACCGTGGCGATCAGGAACAGGCCGAACGCGGTGTCCAGCCCCGCACCGGTTAGCTGCTGCAGCAGGTGGTCGGTCTGTGTCGCCTCCATGGTCTCGGTCAGCGGCTGGATCGTCGTCGAGGCGTCGACGTGAAGCAGCCAGGTGCCGATCTTGTAGGCGAGGGCCACGATGAAGACATAGACCACGGGGAAGCCGACGAAGGTCGCTATCAGCGCGGCCGGGATGTTGGCGCGAAGAAACACCGCGAGGAACGTCGCCACAACGAAATGCGCCAGCGGGATCATAGTGCCAACGAACAGTCCCAGCGCCACGCCGCGCGGCACCGAGCGGCGGGTGAAGCGCCACAGTTCGGAGTGCAGCACTCGATGGGCGAACGGCTTGATGAAGCGATTGCGTTCGAGTTGCTCGCGCGTGGGGATATGCCGGTGAAACCAGCCCGCCACGCCGCTGTTGCCCTGCTTCCTCTTCCCGCCGTCCATGGTCCTCCAGATAGGCGTCAACGCGCCTGCGTGCCAGACGCGTGCTCGGTTCGCGGGTTACCCGCGCTCGCGCATCAGTCTCGCCTTGTCGCGCTTCCAGTCGCGTTCCTTGATCGACTGGCGCTTGTCATGCGTCTGTTTGCCCCGGGCGAGGGCCAGCTCGACTTTCGCCCGTCCGCGTGAATTGAAATAGATCGACAGCGGGATCAGCGTCATGCCCTTGCGCTCGACCGCGCCGACGAACTTCTCGATCTCGCGCGCATGGAGCAGCAGCTTGCGCGGCCGTTTCGGCTCATGGTTGAAGCGGTTGCCGTGGCTGAACTCGGGGATGTTGGCGTTGATCAGCCACGCCTCGCCGTCGTGCACATGAGCGTAGGCCTCGGCGATCGAGCCCTCGCCGAAGCGCAAGCTCTTCACCTCGGTGCCGCTGAGCGCGATGCCGGCCTCGAACGTTTCCTCGATGAAATAGTCGAACCGCGCCCGCCGGTTCTCGGCGACGGTCTTCGTCTTGTCGAATGTCGAGGGTTTCGGGCGAGCCATGGCGCGGGCATGTAAGCGGGCCCGGTCCAAAAGCAAACGCTTGGCGAACTCCGGCGGCAGCCTAGATTGGCCGGCGAATCGCAAGAGGAGGGCGAATGGCCACGGCCGCGGAACCTGACAAGGCGCTCACCGCGAGGCAAATCCTCGCCAATGTGAAGGCGATGGCGCCACGGATCGCAGAGCGCTCGCGGGAAATCGAGGCGTTGCGGCGGCTTCCGGGGGATCTCGTCGGCGATCTGCGCGCCGCCGGCTTGTTCCGCATGGGCCGGAGCCGCGCGAGGGGCGGGCCGCAAATGACCTTGCCGCAGCACCTGGAAGTCATCGAACGGCTCTCCGAGGCCGATCCGTCGGTCGGCTGGTGCGTCAAGATCGGCACCGACAGCGGGATCATCGCCGAATTGCTGCCGCCGCCCGCCTCGGCGCGGCTGCTGCCCGATCCCGACATGGTCACGGCGGGCCAATTCACCCCGGGTCGAGGGCGGCTGCAGCAGGTCGAGGACGGATATGTCCTTTCCGGTCGTTTTCCGTTCGGCAGCGGCATTACGCATGCCGACGTGGTAATGAGCGGGGCGATGCTGTTCGACGCGAACGGCGAGGCGGTCGTGGGCCCCGGCGGCATGCCCGAGAGCCGCCTTGCCTTTTGCCGCGCCGACGAGCTCGTCATCGAGGACACGTGGCATGTCCACGGCCTGTGCGGCAGCGGCAGCACGCACTACCGCGCAGAAAGCGTGTTCATCCCTCAAGACCAGGCGCTCAGGATCGACGGGAGCCTCTTCGAGGGCCGCGAGCCGCTCTACGCGAGCGGATTCAACTGGGTGACGACGATGGCAGCCGTGCCGCTCGGCACCGCTCGCCGCGCGATCGATGAAGCAAAGAACCTGGTCGCGGACCGGATCGGCGGGATACCGCCGCAGCCCATGGCCAGGCTGCCGCACGTGCAGGAAACCATCGCCGAAGCCGAGACCCGCTACGGTGCGGCCCGCGCGTTCCTGTACTCGGCGGCCGAGGCCTTCTGGGACGAGCTCGAGCGCGGCACGCCGGCGGTCCCGACCAAGGGCCGCCTCGCCCTCGCCAACGTCAACTGCTTCCGCATGGCGGCCGAGGTCACCCGGCAGATGTTCGACTTGATCGGCGCCAACGTGATTTTCGAGGGCTCACCCCTCGAGCGTCTCGCCCGCGACGCGCTGACGCTGAACCAGCACATGATCATCACCCGCCCTGCCCTCGCCAGCTACGGCGCCATGATGCTCGGCGAGCCGCATCCCTCGCCGCTGTACTAGAAATCAAGCCTTCGCCCGAGGCCGGGACAGGAAATCACGACTCCGGAATAACTCCGACTATTGCAGCGGCGTCAGGTCGCGCTACAACCGACATCCTTCGGGAAAAGAGAAGGATGGGATTCTTGGCGATCGGGTTTGGACAGGCGGGCACGGAGGCTTGCTCGCCGCGGTCATCTTGCAGGTTTTTCGGCCGGTTGGGCTCGGCGCACAAACAGCGTGGCGCCGGCGTGAGGTCCAGGATCACGATCCGCGCCAGGCTTGGCGGGTTCATGGCCGCGTACGCGATGGCGGCGATGCCGCTCGTTGCCCTCGCCGAACCCGCGCCCGACTTTGCGCCGGCAACGACCAGAGCGAGGGCTCCGGATCCGCAGGGATTCCTTCAGCGGTGGCTCCTGCTCGAGCCGATCGTCAAGCCCAATCGCAGCAACACCGGCTTTACCGGCAGTTACGTGCGACAGGCCCTGACGACCCCCTATTTTCCCGACCAGTTCGGGGCCGTTCCGAGGAACGGGCAAGTCGTGACGGTCGCCGGCACGCCGCTGACATGGCACGCGGTGGACACCAACCTCTTCGATGTGAAGCTGTTCGATTTTGCGCAAGGCCTCGGCAAGCCGACCTACGGCGTGATCTTCTGGGCGGTGACCGTGGTCGACAGCCCGCGCGAAATGGCGAACGTACGCCTTGCCGTCGGCTCGAACTCGGCATCGATGTGGTGGGTCAACGGCCAGGAGGCGGCCGGGCTGTTCGGCGATCGGCGAATGGTGATGGACGATGTCGTCTCGCCGCCGCTGACACTTCACAAAGGCCGTAACATCGTTCGCGGCGCGGTGATCAACGGACCCGGCCTCAGCGACTTTTGCGTGCGCTTTCTTGGCGCCGACGGCCAGCCGGTCCGCGACATCACGCTGACGACGCGCTGATCATGACCCCCGCCCGACTTGCTGGAGCCTGCATGAAACCCCTTGCCGCACTCGGTACCCTTCTGCTGCTGTCGCTGTCGAGCGCCGCCAGCGCGCAGCTGGCGGGCGAGCCGTTCATCCACGATCCCTCGACGATCGCATACTCCGACGGGAAGTATTACACATTTGGTACCGGCAGCGGCGGCCTCGTCTCCGAAGACGGCTGGACCTGGCATCGCGGCGGCGAACGGCCGGGCGGAGGAGTGGCGCCCGACATCATCCGCATAGGCGACCGCTACTACGTCACCTACGCGGTAGGCGGCGGCGGGCTGAACGGCGGCCACGCCAGCAACGTGAAGGTGATGTGGACGAGGTCGCTCGATCCCGGCTCACCCGATTTCGGCTACCACGATGTCGGGGTCGTCGCCTCGAGCAACGGCAAGGAAGACCAGGACGCCATCGATCCAGCCTTTCTTCTCGCCAAGGGCCGGCTGTGGCTGAGCTATGGCACATACTTCGGGTATATCCGCATGGTCGAGCTCGATCCGAGGACCGGGCAGCGCCTGCGCGGCAACCAGCCGGTCGACGTCGCGATCGACATGGAGGCGACGGACCTGCTCTACCGCGACGGCTGGTATTACCTGCTCGGCACGCACGGCACCTGCTGCGACGGGCCCAATTCATCGTACAACATCCGCGTCGGCCGCTCGCGCAACCCGCTGGGCCCCTATGTCGACAACATGGGCGTTCCGCTGCTCAAAGGCGGGGGCAAGCTGGTCATTGCGGGGCGCGGCCGCGCCTATGGGCCGGGTCATTTCGGGCTGCTCGACCTCGGCGACGGCGTCGAGAAGTTCTCGATGCATTACGAGTCCGACATGGATCGCGGGGGCCGCAGCGTCCTCGCCATCGCCCCGTTGCTGTGGCAGGACGGCTGGCCGGTTGCCGGCGAGAACCTTGCCCCCGGCACATACGAGATCCAGTCGGAACGGAGCGGCGGCGCGCTCGAACTGGCGACCGACTTCGTGCGCATAGCGTTCGATCGCCGGCGTTCCTTCTCCACCCCCGCGGGCGAGGAGATCCGCCCGATCCCCAATCAGACGCTGGCGCAGGATTCCGCCGCCTGGCCGAGCGGGCCGATCGCGGTCGATCTCGGCGACTACATGATCCGGCCACACCAGCAATGGACGATCACGCCGGTGGCCGCCGCGGGGGGAGCGTTCGGCGCGCCCTGCTACAGGATCGGCATCGCCGGAACCGACCGGGTGCTTGCGGCGACGCCCGAAGGCGCAGTCGTCGCGCAGCCGGCGTTCACCGGCGCCGACGAGCAACTGTGGCGGATTGATCAGCTTACCGACGGCACTTATCGGATCATCCCCAAGCAACCGCTCGGCTTGAGCAAGCCCAAGGCGCTGGTCGCGATCGGCGCGAGTACGCCTGTGCTTGCGCGTTTCAATCCGGCTGACGACAGCGGTCGCTGGACCTTCAGGAAGCCGTAGACGAGACCTTTTCCAAGGGGGCAATGCGCCGCACCGCCCGCTCGCCCTTGCCTCAGGTCGCTTGAAACAGCCCGGCCACGTCCATCGCCGCATCGACCTTCTTCTTCGCTTCCTCGCTGCAGGGCGCGATCGGCAACCTCGTCTCGCTGGTGAGCCAGTTGTGCACGCGGCTGAGCGCGTACTTTGTCGGCGAGGGACTGGCGTCGGCGAACAGCGCCTTGTGCAGCGGGAACAGGCGGTCGTTGAGCTCGCGCGCCCTGGAGAAGTCGCCGGAAAGGCAGGCGGCGTGGAACTCGGCGCATTGCCTGGGGGCGACGTTGGCGGTGACCGAGATGCAGCCGACCTGACCGAACGCGTAGCCGCCCAGCGCCAGCGGATCGTCCCCCGACAGCTGGCAGAACGACGAACCCGCGCCCAGGCGGTGCTGGACCGCGCGCTGAAGGTCGCCGCTCGCATCCTTGATGCCGACGATCCGCCCGGGATAGCGGCGGACGAGCTCCACCACGGTCTGTGGCTCGATGTCGGTCACCGTGCGGCCGGGCACGTTGTAGAGCACGATCGGCAAGTCACACTGCTCGGCGAGATGGGAAAAGTGCGCCAAGAGACCCGCCTGGCTCGGCCGGTTATAATAAGGCGCGACGAGGAGCGCTGCGTCGGCGCCGAGGTCCTTCGACACCTGCATGTGCCACAGCGCTGTCTTGGTATCGTTCGAGCCGCAACCGGCGATCACCGGCACGCGACCGGCTGCCTGCTCGACGCAAAGGGCGATGACCCTGTGGTGCTCCTCGTTGTCCATCGTCGAGGCTTCGCCCGTCGTGCCGCAGGGCACGAGGGCGCTCGAGCCGTTGTCGATCTGCCAATCGACAAAGCGCCGGAAAGCGGCCTCGTCCAACGCTCCGTCGCGAAAAGGAGTCACCAGAGCGGGAATCGAGCCTGAAAACATTGTGTCGCGCTCCAGAAATGATTCACAAGGGTTCCCCGGTTCGCCGTGCCAAAGGGATCATTCACCGCCTGATAAGGAGCCGCTTGCCATAATGTCCAGCATGCATCGACGTGCTCTTGCCTCAGTCCTTTTCGTCACCGCTGCCTGCCCGGCGTTTCCCTCCGCGGCCGAGGCACCGGCTCAATCCCAACAGGCCCAGCCGGCCCAACAGGCTCAGCCGGCCCAACAGGCGCCGCAGGCCGAGCCGGCGCGAACAGAGCTGACCGCCACGTACAGCGCGGCCGATTGGGACCGGGCGCGCGCCAACCTGGTCGCGAAGGCGCCCGGACGCATGGCGCAGGCGGTAAGCCTCTGGCAGCAACTGACCGCGAGCAACAGGTACAGCTTCGGTGACTACGCGAACTTCCTGCTCGCCTATCCGCGCTTCCCCGACGCGGACAAGCTGCAGGGCTTCGCCGAAGACAGGCTGAAGACCGATGCCGTGGCGCCGGATCGTCTGGTGTCGTTCTTCGACAAATACCCGCCGAAAACCAACTTCGCGCGCGCGCGCTATGCTCTCGCGCTGCAGGTTGTGCGCCCACAATCGGCTTTCGACGTCGCCCGCGCCGCGTGGCGTGGCGGCCAGATGGATCCGGCGGCCGAAAATTCGCTCCTGGCGGTTTACGGCGGCCGCTTCACGCAGGACGACCAGGACGCGCGCATGGATGCGCTCCTGTGGCAGCGCGACGCCGACGAAGCGGCGCGGCAGATCGCCCGCGTCGCGCCGGCCAGATTGCCGGCCTTCCAGGCGCGGCTGGCGATCCTCCAGGGCGGAGATGGCTTTACGGTGGCGCCGGGCGCGCTGAGCGACCCCGGCTATTTGTACAACCGCAGCCGCGAGCTGCGCACCGAAGGCAACGCGCGTGCGGCAGTCGACCTCCTGGCCAACCACCCGCCGCTTACGTCGCTGCCTTTCGACCAGACGGCTTGGGTATCCGAACTGCTGACGGTCGCTCGTCTCGGCGGTGGCAGCGACGCCGTGAAGATTGCCTCGACGATCGACCAGGCCTTCGCTCCGAACACCAATTTCGCGAGCCAGCCCTACAAGCTGCGTGACGACTACACATCGCTGATGTGGCTCGGCGCGACGAAGGCATGGCAAATGGGCAATCCGGCCGCGGCGGTACCGCTGTTCTACCGCTACGGCTACGCGGCGAAGACCTCGCCGACCAGATCGAAAGGGCTTTACTGGGCCGGCCTCGCGGCGCAGGCGGCAGGCGATTCTGCCAACTCCCAGCGCTACTATCAGCTGGCGGCGCAGTACCCCGACCGCTTCTATGGCCAGCTGGCGCGCGAGAGGCTGGGCCAGCCCCTGACGTTCCAGGCACCTCCGTCCGTGGCGCCGACGCCTGCGGAACGTGCGGCCTTCGTGGCCCAACCGCTGACCCAGGCCGTGACGGAGGTCGCCAGGGACGCGCCATGGAGCGTCGGGATCAAGTTCTACCGCGAGATCGCCGACCAGGCCGACACGCTCGACGAGCATGTGCTCGTCGCCCAGCTGGCGCGCGACATCGGCCGGCGCGACCTCGCCGTCATCCTTTCGAACGCCGCGGACGCAGACGGCTTCTCCGGTTTTACCAGTATCGGCTATCCGACGATCAATGCTCCTTCAGGAACCGACTGGACGATGGTCCACGCCATCAGCCGCCAGGAAAGCCAGTTCGCCGACAATGCGATCAGCTATGCCGGTGCGCAGGGCCTCATGCAGCTGATGCCGGGCACTGCCCGGGAGCAGGCCGGAAAGCTCGGGATCCAGTACCTGTCCGCCTCGCTCGTCAGCGACCCAAGCTACAACGTGCAGCTCGGCAATTCCTACATCCGCCGCATGCTCAACTATTACGGCGGCAGCTATCCGCTGGCGATCGCCGCCTACAATGCCGGTCCCGGCAACGTGAACAAGTGGCTGGCGGCCAATGGCGACCCGCGCACCGGCGCGATCAGCTGGGTCAACTGGATCGAGGCGATTCCGATCTACCAGACCAAGGACTACATCCAGCGAGTGCTCGAGAATGCGGTGGTCTATGAGGCCCTGCACCCGGACAAGGCGCCGGGCGGCAAGCCGCGCAGTCTCAGCCAGTTCCTGCACTGATCCGCGAAACCTTTGCGGTACTCGGGCCGCGGGCATGAAAATCGCAACCTCGGCCACGGGGCCCGACAGCGATCACGCCGCCCCGGGCCGACGTCGCGTCTTGGCCCGCGGACGGCGCTTGCGCTAAGCCCCGTGGGCCATGGAGCGACGTGCGAACTATATAACGCCTTCCGGGCTTTCCGCCTTGAGAGCCCGCTACGATCACCTGCTCGAAACCGAGCGTCCGGAAATCGTCGCCATCGTCAGCTGGGCCGCCGGCAATGGCGACCGCAGCGAGAACGGCGATTATCTCTATGGCCGCAAACGCATGCGCGAGATCGATCGCGAGCTGGCGCATCTTTCGCGACGCATGAAGGCGGCCAAGGTGATTGATCCCGCGCAGCAGCCCGACCGCGGGAGAGTGTGGTTTGGCGCCACCGTCACCATAGCCGACGATGACGACAACCGGCGGACCTTCACCCTGGTCGGGGACGACGAGCAGGACGCGTCAGCGGATCTGATAGGGTGGAGCGCGCCGATAGCGAGGGCGCTGCGAGGGGCAGCGGTCGGCGACCTGAGGACCGTCCGGCTGCCAGCGGGTGAAAAGGAATGGGAAGTCGTGGCGCTTTCCTATCCCGATCCGAAGTGAGGCGCTATCGGACGCGCATGCGCAGCCCCGTCGCCGGCCTTGTCCTCCTGCTCGTTTCCGCTCCTGTCGCCGCCAAGGACAGCCTCGGCGTTTTCGACGATTGGGGCGCATTTCGCGATTCCGCGGTTCCGCGCTGCTATGCGATCACCGCCGCACAGAAAGAGAAGAGGCCCGGCCGATATCAAGCCTATGCGGATGTCGGTACCTGGCCACGGCAGGACGTGCGCGGGCAAGTGCATGTGCGGATGTCGCGCGAGCTGGCCAAGGGCTCTTACGTGTCGCTCCTTCTCGGCGGCAGGCGTTACGACCTGACCGGCGGAGGAGCCGACGCGTGGGCGAAGGACAAGCGAATGGATGCGGCCATCGTCGCCGCGATGCGTTCGGCCAATGCGATGAGCGTCAGCGCAATCGACAACACCGGCCAGCGCTTCACCGACCACTATAGCCTGAAAGGCGCGCCGACGGCGATGGACGCAGCGACGGTGGGCTGTGCGCGGGTAAGATAATCCCTATATGGCCCGGCGATGCCCGACACTGCCCTGATGCCGATCCCCGGAAACGTCGATCCGGTCACCGTTCCGCGCGACATAACCCCGCGCGCGGACGGCCGCGTCGACCTCATGGGCCTGCCCAGGGAGCGCATCGCCGAGCTGTTCGAGGGCGCCGGTCTCGATGCGCGTCAGGCCAAGCTGCGCGCCAAGCAGGTGTTTCACTGGCTCTACCACCGCGGCGTCACCGAATTCGAAGCGATGACCGATATCGCCAAGACCATGCGCCCCTGGCTCGCGGCGCGTTTCGTCATCGGCCGACCTGAAATCGTCGAGGCCCAAAATTCCACCGACGGCACGCGCAAGTGGCTGCTGCGCACGGCCGACGGCCACGACTTCGAAATGGTGTTCATCCCGGATGCCGATCGCGGCACGCTGTGCGTTTCGAGCCAGGTCGGCTGCACGCTCAACTGCCGGTTCTGTCATACCGGCACGATGCGGCTGGTGCGCAACCTGACACCGGGCGAAATCGTCGGACAGGTGATGCTGGCGCGCGACGCGCTCGGCGAATGGCCCAAGGGCCGCATGGACATGCCCGACGACGAAACCGCGGCCGAGTACTCGGCCGACGGGCGCCTGCTCACCAACATCGTGATGATGGGCATGGGGGAGCCGCTGTACAATTTCGAGAACGTCCGCGACGCGCTCAAAATCGTGATGGATGGCGACGGCCTTGCGCTCTCCAAGCGCCGCATCACCCTCTCGACCAGCGGAGTGGTGCCGATGATGGCGCGCTGCGGCGAGGAAATCGGCACCAATCTCGCGGTCTCGCTCCACGCGACCAACAAGAAAGTCCGTGACGAGATCGTGCCGCTCAACAGGAAATACGGGCTCGAGGAGCTGCTCGCGGCCTGCGCCGACTACCCGGGCGCCTCGAACGCGCGGCGGATCACGTTCGAGTACGTGATGCTCAAGGACAAGAACGACGGCGACGAGGATGCGCGCGAACTCGTGCGGCTCATCCGCAAGTACAAGCTGCCGGCCAAGGTCAACCTGATCCCGTTCAACCCGTGGCCGGGCGCGCCGTACGAATGCTCGAGTCCCGAGCGGATCCGGCGCTTCTCGGAAATCGTCTTCGAAGCCGGCATCTCTGCCCCCGTGCGGACCCCGCGCGGGAGGGACATCGACGCCGCGTGCGGACAGCTCAAGACCGCCGCCGAGAAGAAGAGCCGTGCGGAACTCGACCGGCTGGCGGCGGAAAAGCAGGCCGCGCTGGACTGAACGGCTTGCCGGAATGAACCATTTCTGCCCGATGAGCGTGGCATTCGTCGCATGTGGCTAACGGCCCGTCGCGACGGTCCTCAGACGGTCTTTCGTTCATCTGACGTTGTGGACCGCTGAACGAAACCCTGCGTTTGTGAGGCAACAACAAGAGAACGGAAAGGTTCACGCCATGAAGAAGGCTTTTCTCGCGCTCGCTGCAGCGACGCTGGCGCTTCCCGCCGTCCCCGCCGCGGCCGATCCTCCGGCCTGGGCTCCCGCGCACGGCTGGCGAAATCATCACGGCCGTGTCGCCGTTTACGACCGCCACGGCCGCTATCGTGAGCCGCGCCTCATCACTCGCCGCTCGCATATCTGGCGTGGGCGCGACGGCCGCTATTACTGCCGTCGCGACAACGGTACGACCGGGCTCATCATCGGGGCCGCCGGCGGCGCCCTGGTCGGCCGCTCGCTCGACCGAAGGGGCGACCGCGCCACAGGTACGATCGTCGGCGCCGCCCTCGGGGCGCTGTTGGGCCGCGAGATCGACCGGGGCGAGCTGCGCTGCCGCTAAGGCCGCCGGACCGTCCGGCCCGGCATTCGTCGTGACACAGTCACGCCTCGTCGTCTCGATACGTATGGCCCGTCGTGTTCATCCGGCGTTGTGGATACGCGACAGATCCCGATCGTTGAGGGTACGACTTCACTAAGCACGGAAAGGTTCGAGACATGCTGAAACACACGATGATGGCCCTCGCGGTGACATCCATGGTCGTTCCGGTGGCGACGCCCGCTTTCACGGCCCAGGCGCGCCATCACTATACTCGCCATTACTACCGGACCGACAACGGCGTCCGTTACTGGCGCGGCAGCAACGGCAGGTACTACTGCCGGCGCGGCAACGGCACGGTCGGCCTGCTCGTCGGCGGTGCGGCCGGTGCGCTCGTCGGCAGCGCGGTCAGCAACGGGCATACGACGGGAACGATCGTCGGGGCAGCCGCCGGCGCCCTCCTCGGCCGCTCCGTTGCCCGCCATCAGCGCACCTATTGCCGCTAGGGATTTTGACGATGTCCCCGAGGGGCCGCGCGGCGGGTTTCGCCGTGCGGCCCTTTTGCGTATGAGGCTTCACAAATGACGCCTCGGAGAATGCCATGATCGAAGCCGCCCTCGTTTCCTGTGACGACCATCTCGACCTCAACATGCTGCCGGGCGACGTGTGGCACAAGCGCATGGCTGCAAAGTGGGGCGAGCGCGCGCCGCACGTCGAGATCTCGGCCAAGGGCGGCATGTGGATGGCCGACGGCGAGCCGTGGGGCTTCTGGTCGGGCGCGAAGGGCAGCCTGTTCGGCAACGGTCCGAAGCCGATCCACACCGCTTACGATCGCGGCGGCGTCGAGGACCTGACCGAGCTGCGGGCCGGCAACGCCAGGCTGCGGCTCGACGACATGGACCGGGATCACGTCTGGGCGCACCTCGTGTTCGGCCCCGTCACCAGCATCAGGACCGCCGACCCGGAGTTCATGGCGGCGTGCTACTCGGCCTACAACGACTGGCTGTACGACGACTTCTGCTCGGCCGCGCCCGACCGGCTGATCGGGGTCGCCATGCTGCCGCCGACGCCCGAGGCGGCGCACGCGGAGCTGAAGCGCCTCGCCGGGCGCGGCGGCGTGCGCCAGGCGAACCTGCAGATCGCCGTTGCCGAGCCGCGGCTGGAGGACCCGCGGTGGGAGCCGCTGTTCGACCTCCTCGAAGAGACGGGCATCGTCTTGAGCTTCCACGTCACCGTGTTCCCCGGCGTGACCAAGGCGTTCGACAAGTACAAGGGCAGCCCGGGCGCGACCTTCCTCCACGCCAAGATGTTCATCGAGCAGTTCCTCGACCCGTTCGTCGACCTGTTCGCCTGGGGCATCCTCGAGCGGCATCCCCGGCTCAAGATCGTCATCGCCGAGAGCGGCGTCGGCTGGGTGCCGTGGGTCGTCGAGGAGCTCGATTACCGCTACTGGCGGCTGATCGAGTGCAAGGAGTTCTGGGACGACAAGGGCGGCATCCCGCACAAGATGAAGCCGAGCGAGGTGTTCCAGCGCCAGGTCTACGGGACCTTCCAGCAGAGCCCGACGGCGATGCGGCTGACCGAGTTCTGGGGCCCGGAGAACCTCCTGTGGGCGAGCGACTACCCGCACCCGGATTCGATCTGGCCGAACTCGGTCCGCACGATCGGCGAGACGATGGGGCACATGGACCCTGATGAAGTGCGCAAGATCGTCGGCGGCAACGCCGAGAAGCTCTATGGGCTCGACCTCTCAAAGGCGAGCGTGCGCGCCCAGCTTCCGATCGGCAGCGAGCGCGAGGCGGCCTAGGAACCGCTTGCCCTTTCAAGGAATTCTCTCCCTGCCGGGCGGGCCGGCAGTGGAGACGAATGCATGGCTGCCGAAACGCTCGACCAGGTCCTGCCATCGAAGGTGCAGGATCGGGCCGAGCGGGTCCTTGAGGCCACCAGCGCTCGGAACTTGAAGCTCGCCACGGCGGAAAGCTGCACCGGGGGACTGCTCGCCGCGCTGCTGACCGACCTGCATGGCCTGGGTCATGTGTTCGATCGCGGCTTCGTCGTCTATGCCAAGCAGGCCAAGTGCGACTTGCTCGGGATCGCGCGCGAGAAGGTGGACGCCTGCGGTGCGGTCAGCGAGCCGGTCGCCCGCGAGATGGCCCAGGGGGCGCTTCGTCGATCCGATGCCGACCTTGCCGTGGCGATCACCGGCTTTGCAGGGCCAGCCGGCCCCGACGACGAGGAGGGCCTGGTCCATTTCGCCTGCGCCCGAAGAGCCGGCGAAACGCGCCACCGCGAGGAGCACTTCGGCGCCATCGGCCGCGACGGCGTGCGTATCGCCGCGCTCGACGTGGCGCTGCAAATGCTCGAGCAAAGCCTTCGCGACTAGGACGGGAATCGCCTTGCGATAAGTATCCTTTTTGGATACTTGGGGATATGCATAGAGCCGGGGAAAAGATTCGCGCCTGGCGCGAGCGCCAGCGACCTCCGCTGACGGCGGCGGAATTCGGCCGAAAATTCGGCGAGCCGCATCCTTGGCCGAGCCGAACGGTGTATGGTTGGGAGACTGGCGGCAAGATACCGCGCCCCGGTATCCAGAAGAGGCTCGCGGATCTCGGGATCTGCGGAGCAGGCGACTGGCTCGAGCCGGCCGAGGAAGACGCTTCGCGGCCGGCCGACCCGCGGGCCCATCCCTTCTACGACATGCATCGCCACGGTTTCGTCCGCGTCGCGACCAGCACCCCGCGCGTGCGCACGGCCGACGTCGGCTACAACCGCGACGGGATCGTCGACGAGGCCCAGCGCGCCCACGCCGCGCATGTCGACCTGCTCGTCTATCCCGAGCTGTGCCTCTCGTCCTATGCCCTCGACGACCTCGTCATGCAGGCCGCCCTGCTCGATGCGGTCGAGCAGGCCGTGGCGGCCATCGTTGCCGCCAGCCAGGGGCTCACCCCCGTCCTGCTCATCGGAGCGCCGCTGCGCAAGGACGGCCGGCTTTACAACTGTGCTCTCGCCATTGCCGACGGGCGGCTGCTCGGTGCCGTGCCGAAGACTTACCTGCCAAACTACCGCGAATATTACGAGAAGCGGTGGTTCGCCTCCGGGCTGAACGTCAAGCAGCAGGCGATTGTCGTCGGCGGGATTGAGGTTCCTTTCGGAACCGACCTCATCTTCGCCTCCAACCAGCTTCCCGGCTTCAGGCTGTTCGTCGAGATCTGCGAAGACTTCTGGGCCCCCACCCCGCCTTCGACCGCCGGTGCGCTGGCCGGGGCCACGATCCTCGCCAACATGTCGGCCTCGAACATCGTCATCGGCAAGTCCGACGAGCGTAAGGTGCTCTGCCAGGCGCAATCCTGGCGCACGGCGTCGGCCTATGTCTATTCGGCGGCGGGCCATGGCGAGAGCACGACCGACCTCGCCTGGGACGGCCAGGGACTGGTTTACGAACTGGGCGACCTGATGGCGGAGAGCGAACGCTTCAGCCTGCGTCCGGAGCTGTGCATCGTCGATGTCGATACGCAGCGCATCCTCGGCGAGCGCATCCGCTTCAAGACCTTCAACGACAACGCCGAGGCGGCGGGGCGGCCGCAGGACAGCCTGCGCGTCGTCTCTTTCGACCACCGCCCTGCGCGAGGCGACGTCGGGCTGGTGCGTCCGATCCGGCGCTTCCCGTTCGTGCCCAACCGCCCCGACAGGCTCGACGCCGATTGCTACGAGGCCTTCAACATCCAGGTCGACGGCCTGATGCGCCGTTACGAGCAGACCCACGGCGACAGCATGATCATCGGCATTTCCGGCGGCCTCGACTCGACCCACGCGCTGATCGTGGCCGCCAAGGTGCTCGACCGCCTCGACCTGCCGCGTGCCCTGATCCGCGGCTACACGATGCCGGGCTTCGGCACCTCCGAAGGCACGAGGTCGAACGCCTGGAAGCTGATGCAGGCGATGGGCATCACCGCGCAGGAAATCGACATCCGCCCCGCCGCGCGGACGATGCTGGAGGATATCGGCCACCCCTTCGGCCGCGGCGAGCCGGTCTACGATGTCACGTTCGAGAACGTGCAGGCGGGATTGAGGACCGATTACCTGTTCCGGCTCGCCGGGCAGCATCGCGGGTTTGTCGTCGGCACCGGGGACTTGAGCGAGCTGGCCCTCGGCTGGTGCACCTACGGCGTCGGCGACCAGATGAGCCATTACGCGGTCAACGCCGGCGTGCCGAAGACGCTGATGCAGTACCTCATCCGCTGGGCCGTGCGGACCAACCAGTTCGATCCCGCGACCGACAAGGTGCTCGAGGCGATCCTCGCTACCGAGATCAGCCCCGAGCTGGTGCCCGTCGGCGAGGACGGCGAGATCCAATCGACCGAGCAGAAGGTCGGGCCGTACGAGCTCAACGATTTCTACCTGCACCACACGATGCGCTACGGCCAGCTGCCGTCGAAAGTCGCGTTTCTCGCCTGGCACGCCTGGCGCGACGTCGGGCACGGTGCCTGGCCGGCCGGCTTTCCCGACGCAAACAAGAACGCGTACGACCTGCCGACCATCCGCCGGTGGATGGAGAGCTTCCTCGAGCGGTTCTTCGAGTTCAGCCAGTTCAAGCGCAGCGCCATTCCGAACGGGCCGAAGGTGTCGGGCGGCGGCGCGCTCAGCCCGCGCGGCGACTGGCGGGCGCCGAGCGACGCTGCCGGCGCCGTGTGGCTCGACGA